>ERZ827452.1458-NODE-1458-length-22261-cov-3.602945_pt1 | contig 22261 bp, 29 predicted proteins | sample MGYA00519866_ERZ827452 | MGnify/ENA primary metagenome ERZ827452 (study PRJEB31778, sample SAMEA3449307) | human gut metagenome | biome: human gut; feature: human-associated habitat; material: faeces | place: United Kingdom | collected 2010/2012 ... | reverse complement strand
CATAGCCGTTCTGCTCCAGCAGGGCGGCGACGATGTACGCCCCATCATCTTTTAATAACGCTAAATCGTTATCTGCGATGATGTCTTTAAATTGATTGTATAGTGTTTCTGACGGGAAGACGTGTATCTTCCCGAGATTTGTTGTTGACTGAGCCATTTTTTACCTCCTGTCATAACCCAAAGCCGGGATTAACAACGCAAGCACAGTAAATATCCAATTACCGCCGCTTACAATGAATCCCAATGGAGCAACAGCGACTGATGCCATAGTAGCATACAACAGCCGTTGTTTATTATATCTGTCCAAAATAATTAATACAGTTGGCAAAGCCACGCATGTGCGTATAGTGCCATAGATTAAAAACATATCAGTTATGCCTAAGTTGGTCATTATCATAACTGCAGATGCGACAATGAGCAAAATCACCATTGATACTCGGCCAACATTGATTGACTGTTTCATGTCAGCACATACAATAGATGACAATGCGCACAAATTACTATCAAGCGTTGATATCAATGCACACAGCACACATATTGCAAGAATGACTTTCAATGAGAATGACTGAAAAGCAGTTGCAATAGTCCATTCAGCATTACCAGAACTGCAAAAACCAATTAAACCAAAAACGGCAGGAATGATGCCAAACATCAACGCACTGCCGATAAAAGTCGATTTTATTTTGTCTTTGTCTATACTGAATACTCTTTGCCAAAAAGTCTGGTCAACGTAAGGTGCAGACAGCAAACCGATAATAGTAGGTATACCAAACGCACCCAACAGCTCCATAAACGGAACAGGTTTTCTTCCTGCAAGGTTAATAGAACCGCCGTCAACCAACACTGCTATAAGCAACACCAGCCCGCCGAAAAGCATGAGAAAATACTTGTTATAGTCTGCTAGTATACTGCCCTTGATGCCATCACGCCAAACCATAGCCAACGCCATAACTGATACAGTAAGTGCTGACAGCCATTTCGGTATATCACCCCACGCCACAAACAGCGTATGCAGTCCCATAAGTTGGACGCACGTAGAGCAAATCAGTATAGTACATGATACTGCAAGGTGTAACCTCTGTTGCCCTTTTCCTGCACCCTTAATAGCATCAGTAAGTGTAAATCCATCTGTCTTACATCTTACCACCGATGCAAAATATGCAAACAGCATAAGCGTAAGGATGTTAGGGATAAGGAACAGCAGGAATCCACCTAAGCCACTGTAATATGCTTTCTCACTGCTGACGAATATAGCGGGAGTCCATATCCACGTAGCAGCTATGGATGCCATATAGAATATGCTTTTGGCGTTTTTCCATAACAGAAAATCACACATCTAATCGCACCCTCTCTCTCCAATAGTTGCTTAGACGCAGCGACGGCACTTTCAGCTTATATTTGCGGAATTCTTCGTCGCCGTTCTGAGTATAAATCCAATCTTTAAATGCCTGCTTGTACTCATAATCTTCTACATATGCGCAGTTTTCCTCGTAGTGTGACATTGCATATTGCTGGAATTTTTCCGTGTCAAAGAAATGTACTACGTTCTTTCCCTCGCCATACTGCACCAGACCACACATATACAGTCTGTAGATGACAAGCAGATATTTGTAGATGAAGTTGACTGCCCACAGAAACTCAGCTACTGTGCAATTCTCAGGCGTTTTCTCCAGCCATGTAATAACATCGCCATACGTTGCTATGCAAGCCTGCGTGAAGTTGCCTTTAAACTCACCTATGCAAATCTTATGCAACAGGTCAATCTTCACTGCATCAGCCATAGTTGTATTACGTTCTTTGTACGTAAGCTCCATGTTCACCATTGTTCCCATAGTCTGGTCGCCAATCTCGCCTGTTACCAGCAATACATCCTTGTCTTTTGCAAGCTCACCAAACGAATTATTCAAGGACGGGCAAAAGCTTACATTTGGAAATTCATTATGCAGAATCTGCTGATACAACCGCATATACTCCATGACAGCATATTGGTCACTAACTACCGTAAACGGAATACCTCTTTTTACCAATGCATAGAACACTAACGTGCTGTCAATGCCACCACTCAACAGCAGATATACGTCCCTGCCATTGATGTTCTTTATAACATTATCTGTCGCATTCTCTATAGCATCTTCTAATGTCACCAGCTTTTTTCCCGGTACAAGAGAAATCATCTTGCCCCCTATATTCAATGGGTCTGTCAGTCTGTTATATCCCTGATACGTAGAGTGATGTACTATCGTCTGCGCAACGAGATATTTTTGATTATCTTTATCTTTTGGCGGTTTTAAGATTATTTTGTGAAACACTTCATCGTAATTCATTGCTCAACCTCGCTGAATTCAATACACTTCAATTCATCGATAGTCTTTGCTTTGTTGATAACGTCAAGCCATTTTTCGTAATAGCCAATCAGTCTATCGTTTGTATCTGCAATCTTGTTATGACGTTCCATGATACGCTCAGCCATAGTCTGTACATCGACACATTCAGCCTTTGCAAGTTCCTGCAACAGTCTGCCCCTTTTGTTATCGTTGATATACGCAAGAGCTTGTTTTTCCATTGCAAGAAATGTTCTCTGCCCTACTGTTACTCTGTACATAAACGCATCCAGCAGTGTGTTTGCCACAAGATTGTTAAGCTCATTCAGTTTAATTTTCTTTTCCTCAGCGAAAGTGTTTTGATTGTTGAGCCGTTTTTCGGCAATTCTATACCACTCTTCCTGCGGAACGATTGTATAGCTGCCATCATCGTTAAGGTCAACGTCATCGCCTACTTTTGCGTCTGTGTCGGTCACATCGACAAACATCATTGCAGGAGAATGAGCTAATCTCCATTCCTCAAACGTCATATCTGTGTCATATACTGCCCTTACTCTGCCATACATGACATGAGCTATTTTTGCCATACATACCCTCCTAAATCGTCACATCTGCTTTATGGGTGTTGATTTCATCAGACCATGCTATAACTGCATCTTTTATCCATCTGCCATACAGTGTATAGCTCTTGCCAGCAGTCACACCAACGTATTTAGTGAAACTGCCATTACCATATTGGATTATAGTATCGCTATATGACTCTGCCTTTCCACCCGTGCCTACATACGCAGCGTCTGATGCTTCATCACTCCAACCATCGAAGCCTGTACCTGTTATCTTGATGATTTTTACAACTGCAGGAATTGTAAGCGTATAAATTTTTTTTCCGAAATTATTGCTATAGTAATTCCATACACCAACGCTTACACTGCCAGCCGCCACATGCTGTTCTAATTTGACATCATACGTAGCATCCTTAGTATATGTGACATCTACATCAGTGTAGTAATTGTCACTGTACTTTACTCTGTACGTTGTGCTAGTCCCCATGTCATCCGTCAACGTAATTTGTCCGTTGGCGTTTGTCATATGATTGCTGCCATTGATTTCTACCTGTTTACTTTCCAGCACCGAGCCATCAGGCATCTTTACAGTCAGGATAATGCTAACAGCTCTGTAAATCAGCGGTCTGTATGCCACATCTGTTTTTACAGGTCTGTAAGCATCACCATTAATATAAATTTTGTACTTCATAGCACACCTCAGGAATATACAACAAGCTTAGTTTTAGCACTGTCAAGGTCGACCTCTTTCCATGTACCGTCAGCACATAAGTATCTAATGCTGTTACCTTTAGGCGGTGCAGGAACAAATCCATGTGTACCACCTACGCTTGTTGTTGCACCTTTCATATCCGCTGGTTCTGCCCACTGAGCATCATTGCGCAGGAACATCACTGCATCGCTCCTTGGTGGTGCAGGTGCTAAACCTTTAATACCACCCTGTGTTGGCGTACTCCCTGTCATAACAACCACATCTGCGACCGCCGTAGCTACAAACGCAGTTGTTGCAAGCTGAGTATTGTTTGTTCCCTTTACCGCCGTAGGCGCTTTCGGAGTACCTATAAACGTAGGATTCTGTAGCGGAGCATATGTCTTCTTAATGTTGTTGCCACTTTCATCATTTATTGCGTTTATAGCATTCTCAACATTATCAATCGTCCATGTTTTGCTGTTGCCGCCTGTGTCAATAGTTAACGTAGCATCGCTGACGGATACACCTCTTACACCGCTGTTGCTGAAAGTAGTATCAGTCAAGGAAAGACCTGCGCCAGCACTGTACGTTGTATTTGTAGGTTTTGCCCACGTTCCGTCGCCACGCAAAAATCTTGATTGCCATCCAGCAGGAACGGCTGGAGCTAAACCATGAGTACCAGGTGAATAATCTGTTGCGCCAGTCATGTCTTTGATGTTGGCAACGCCAGCTTGTACGTCAGACACTGCATTCTTCACGTAAGCCGTTGTCGCCAATCTTGTACTGTCATCTTCTGCTGCAGGTGTCGGTGCTTTCGGTTCGCCTGTGAAAACAGGATTATCAATGCTTGCCATGCGTTTGAAGTAATGCACGGTAAACTTTGCTGTGCCATCAATGATAACCGCACCTTCAACAGCCAATCCATACATCGTAGGCACTGTTTCTGCCGTAGTACCAGCCGTAGTACATACGAGGAACGCACCATCAACAGCACCGCTACATATAGTATCGAGAGAATATGCAGTGTTGCGTTCCAACGACTTAATAGGGCTGTCAACAATCTGGCTTAAAATCGTCTGAAACCAATAATCATCATACTTGCCTTGTTGTTTGATATGATATTTAGCTTTTACTTTCGCCACAATCTAACCCCCTTAGCTGTAAACTATCATCTTCACATTGCCAGCATCAGATGATATGCCATCCAGTTTGCTTTTATCTGCAGCACTCATAAGCCCCGCCGCAGTGGCCGTCGCATTACCGGGCGTACCTGTAAGGTCACTGTAACTGCCTGTACGCGCGACGTCTGCCAATGCGTTGAGCCTGCTAAAAAACTTATACCCCAGATTATACACAACCTTGTTTTGGATGGCATTTGTACTGTCAGCATCCAACGTATCATCCACAATGACAGCCGCTGGAATAGTAGGTTTGTTGGTCAAATCGTTATAACTGCCCGTCTTGGCAACGGCTTTAAGCTCACTGCTCTTGACGTAGGCAGCAAGCGACTGATGCTGCGTCAGATATCCGGCATCGTTTTGCAGGGCTGACACCTTGGTGGGTATGGTCGGTTTGTCGCTCAAATCATTATAGCTACCGCTTGTCGCCACAGTCGACAACCCTGTAATCATGCTGGCAGGGTGCGTTGCAGGGTGCGTATAGACTGTATCCGTAAATTTTGCATTGGCAGGGACGGATGCATTTACATCAAAGCCGTTGACCTTGCCGATAAAATTAGGAGCGCTAACGGTAGCAGGGAATAAAGACTCCTGCAAATAGTTGTAGCTGTATAAATGCCCGTTGGTGGCCATGTTGCTAGGCGCAGTCCAGCAGGTGCCGCCAAACGCCATTATACGTTTGACGGTAAGCCCTTTATAAGGGTTGTTGTCCGCGAATCCCTCATGACCAAATGTAAACCTTATCGTGTCTGCATTGCAATATCGCATTGTGCCAAATCTAAAATCACTTGTCACCGATTGCTCGCTGATAATTTTAAAATTAACAACGCTATATCCGCTCCACCCCTCAAGGTAATGCTTGCCGCCATACGCTTTAAAATCGCTGCCGTCTTTCTGCGTTTCGACGGTAACGTATGATTGATGTGAGCCGTTTGTGGAAATGTAAAAGATAAATTTTTTAATCTGCGTATAAATTACACCAGCAGCGCGCATGGTAATACGCAATAAATTGTCTGTGCTTTGATTATTGCTGGTGCATTTGCCAATCGCATAGTCTGCCCCTAGGCTAAATAATTTCCATTTTTGGTCGATTGTTGCGCCGTAATCAAGCCATGTTCGGCCACCGTCGGTACTGTACTCTACATCAACATTGTCCGGCAGGAAAAAACAGAAATGGTCGCTGCCTAATTCCGGCACCATTGCGGCATCAACCGGACTGAAACTGTCCAATATATCCCGACCGCCCCACTCAAGGTTGGCCTCATAAATTTTATCGGTTTTGGCCATCTTTTTATCCAGCTCCGCCTTGATAACCTTATTCTGCACGGGGTTTGTACTGCTGGCGTTGAGAGTGGTGTCGATAGAAACACCACTCGCATAAGAAAGATTACTCCACTTTGTAACGCCATCACCAATTTTGTATTTCTGAGTATCACTTTCAACGCCCATCTCACCGCTCATTAGAACAGGATTAGCGTTACTCCATTGAGCGGATGTAGCGTATGCGTGACATACTCTTGCAATCAGCTCTTTGTCAGCCATTACGCTACACCACCATTGACGATAAGAGTATCGCCCTCAGCTACATACAATTTTTGTACATCTACAGCTTGGATTTTTGCATTTGTTACTGCATTATCAGCAATTTTTGTTTCAGTTACTTTGCCTGCACCGATAGTGGGATTCGGATAATTACCTATCAAATCACCACCAGCAGTACCTTTAGGAGTACGTGCATCGCTCAAACGTGCATCGTTGCCTTCTACTACAGTACCAGCAGTTGTACCGAAATTTTTATTGAAAGCGCTGTTTTTGGTGAACTTAGGCTCATAAGTTTCAGAAGCTTTAGAAGTAGTCAAGAAACCTTTGGCTTCAATCGCTTGCTTTACCTTTAAAGGTGTCATAGCTTTTTCATCATTTACTCCTGCTTTTGCTTCTTCTGTGGTAGCAATATCAAGAAGGTTAGAAATGCTTACCCAAACAGTACCACTCCAACGATATGCAGTTTCAGTGTGTAAATCAATGTAAATTTTACCAGTTTCACCATTAATTGCAGTTGTGTGGGTATCTTCTTTATAAAATTTACCTGCATTATAGTAACCATTAATTACATCATCTACATAGCTAGGCAACTGACTGCTCGGCACTAAACCGCTTGCGTCCAGAGTAGCAACACCATTAGCTTTGCTCTTTTCGCTGGTAGGAATCTTGGTGTTATCGGCAACAGTGATATCAGCAGTACCATCAAACGCTACGCCATTGATTTTGTGTGCTGTCTGCAATTTATCTGCAGCTTTTACCACGCCAACGGCAGTACCTTTGTAGTCGCTGATTTTCATGTAATTTGCCAATGCTGTGTCAATAGTACCCATGAAGTAATCAAGGTCATTGTACGCTTTTACGCCATCGCCAAATTTCAGTTTACCAGTGTCACCCTCATAACCCATTTCGCCTTTTGCCAGCACAGGATTAGCTGTTTTGAAAGCTTCTGCGCTACGAGTATCCACCATGAGTCTTGCAAATAATGTTTTGTTAGCCATTTTGAATACCTCCGTTAATAAATTCTATTTCTGCATAATCTCTGCCGATGCAGTAATAATACAAATCATCGGCGTTATACCTATACACCGCATTTTCATCTCGTGCGATATATACCTTATTTTCATCTCCGACTACAGGGAAATCTGCTTTGTTGGCGAACGATTCAGCACCGCTGTCGCCTTTCTCTCCCTGTTCGCCTTTGATGTTTTGAACATTGACGCATATCGGATAGCCTACTAAGTTTTTCTTACAATTATTCATGAGCGACCGCCATAATCTGCAGGTTTCTCATATAGTCGAATGTGTAAACCCTGCCATCAGCAAACTTAATATGAACATCATATGTATATCGCCCGATTGGCAGTTTCGACATGTCTTCAGCGGATATCACGAATGTCAACTTGCGTTCACCCGGCGTATTGATGTTGCAGTACATCATCACCTGCTCCCCCTGCTTTATACTCAGGGTAGCAACATCGCCTGCCTGAAGTGCATAATTCTCCAAACAGTACTCCATAGCCAATGTGTCGCCATATGAATATTTGATGTCACTGTTCAATCCGACTCTAATCATATCAGTCACCCCTTACTGTGTTTCAATCCATACGTCACCTTCACCTTGATTTATCGGCATTTCTTTCTGCACAAGCATATTGCCTCCCAACCTGTCTCGTACAATCCACTGACAACTGCCGTCATTCACTAATTCACCGTTAGAAACAGCGCCGAATGTAGGCTCATTGATGTCTGTTGTGCCCTCTACGGTACATTTAAGACTGTATTTCGACGGCAGGTTAGGAGACGTAACCACATCGCCTACAGAATAATGCTTACTGCTTTCCCGGATGTTGGCAGCCTTGAAAAGATATTGGTCTTTTGTGTCACCCATCTGTTGCAATGCATTAAAAAATTCCATAGGCGGCGGCTCATTCTGCTGAAGATAACCCCAGCCACGCAAGAATGATGCTTCAGGCCATTGTAGTACTTCACCTGTAGTAGCACCGCTTGCAAAGATTTTGTTGAAATCCGGCTGTGTGATACTCATTCTTTATCATCGCCTTTCTTATACTAAACTGCCCTCAATCTCAAGCACTCTAGCGAATGTACCTACGCCAAAACCGCTGAAATTGCCGACATTTTTGCCATTACGGCTAAACCCGAATGTTCCGTTTCCGTTGAACCAATAAAAGTAAACAATACCGATGCCAGCTCCACGTATAACAAGGTCAAGTGTGTTTATGAGAGCCATCTCGTTGCTTGATACATATCTGCCTATGCCTACACGTATCTTTGCGTTACCGCCGTTAACGGCAACCACACGGCTTAACCCGAACATTCTCTTTATGCTTACAAGAGTGCTCTCTCTACTGCCATCTGTAGTGTTCTTCATTATTTTTGATAATATAGCAAACCTGTACTTGTCATCGTTCAATGTTGCTGAAGACAAGTATGTATCACCATATCTGTAAAACTTCGCCGCACCAAATGTCTTGTCGCCATGCTCGGGAAATCCGAAAAACTCATTATGACGGCATCTACCTTGCGTGAGATGTCTGCGACCTCGCCGCACATATCAAGCTGTTTTCCAACCGCCACGTCTGGCCATATCTGTGTACGTATCTGTTCTTTCAGTTGTTCGTGATACTCAAACTCTTCACCAATGACTTCAAGGATTGCTTTTATAACAGGCTTATCATAAAACTGCGACAACAGCAGATATAACATTCGCTCTGTAGGTTTACCCATATTCTAAATCTCCATTGCCACTGTTACACGCTCTGTGCTGAACGTAGCAACCTCTCCACGGTCAATAGGAATACTTTTATCCACATAGTTACTGCCGTCTTTGGATATGCTTATATCAAGATATGATATGCCGTTTACTTCACTGTAAATAGGACCTACAAACCTTTGAGATATAACATCTACGCCCATATTTAGCTTTTTGCCTGTATCTACTACTATTTTTTTGACTGTATTTACCAAATTGCCCGGCAATGTTTCCTCTTTGTATTCGTGGATAATAACTTTTACCCAAATCGGCACTTCAACAGGTCTGCTAAACCGCACCTTTTCCGCCGTTCCCTCACTGTCTTTTACTTCAAGCTCAATATCGCCGTTAGTGTCAATGCCTATCGGAGCTTTATTGAGTATAGCCTGCGCTATCTCCATATCATCACCGCCATGCACGATTGCAAGGAAACTATGCGGTTTCAGTCCGTCAACTGTCACATCACTTCTGTTCTCATAGATGGTTACATTATCTACACCTTGCAACTCCATGAGTCCTGCTTTTATAGACTTTTTCATCGATACGCTTTTGGCATATACTGCCGCCGCATATCTCTGTCTAAGTTCCGTCACTGTTTCGTTATCTCTGCCCACATAAGCTGTCGTTTCATTGCTACAACGTGTCCAGCCATCATAAATAGTATTGATTTCTGTGATACTGCCAATCTCCGGGTCTAAAGGACCTGTGTTTTCAGCAACAAAAATAACAGGGCTGCCTACTTCCACAACTTCCATGTTCTCCGTAGGAACTACCCTGCTACCATATCTTCTGTCTTTTTGGCTTAACACCAGATTTCCGTTGTTGTCAACACTGCCATTCCAATCACTGTCCGCAATCTGTGTTATCAGTCTTGCGTATATCGTTGTAGCAACATCGCCCCTCTGAGCCACATAACTTGCCCTTACAGAGCTATTCAACAGAAATGAATATAACTCTCCTGCCTTAACATTTTCAATGCGTAGAGATACATTTACGGCGTTATTAAGACTTATTGTGCTTGCTGATAAAATGTTATATCTTTCATCATCTGTGCCTTTCACTTGGCAGTTTGACGGCAATACCATATTATTATTGCCATAACAGATAAGATACAGATAAGTTGATTCAGCATGTTTACGCATAACGCCGCTATAAATAATAGTATTGTCGATACTGCCTTCATCAGCGCTTACAGGCGACCGTGCATAGTAATCATACTCTGCAAGTTCCCACTGTCTGTCTGATTCCTCAGCTATCAGTCCTACCAACACACCGATAACGCTGTTCGGTTTCCTGCTTACGGATACTCCCAGCTTTGCATCCAGCCTGTCAAACAGATTCTTGCGTATCTCAGGTAATCTCATTCTGACAAAGCCGTTAGGTGTAACTCCATACTGTGTATCATCACGTATTGCCATAGCCTAGTTTCTCCTTTCTCGTAACCAAACCATAGGACGTAGATGCTTCATACTCTACTGTCATAGTGCGTTCGGTAGCGTTATAGTATATCTCCAATGATGTAACATCATTCACATCATCGACTTTCATAATCTGCTCTTTAAAAATCGAGCGTGCAAGCTCTATGTTGGGATTTTTAACAAGGATATAGTCAAGGTACGGTACTCCGTGCGTTATATCCAAGAACCACTCCCCCAACCACGTCAAAAGCTGTATCTTTATCTGCTGTGCCACACGTTCTGCATTATCAATAGCAATCAAATCACCATCAGCAATAATCAAATCATGCGTTTTTGCATTCAATGCAAAATCCAGCATCAGAACCACTCCTTACGGCAGTGTGGACAACAATAAATATCATGCCATACACCGTCTTTAAAATCTTCAAACGGTCCTTCCATTCTCGTTCCACATTCCGGGCATTTGGGATTATCAACACACACAAATACCCCTAACAAAATAATCGCCAAAACCAAAAATACTACCATGCTATCACCCCATTTTTAATGAGCAGAACTTGTTTCTCCATGTACTCCTGTATGCGTATGATTCTGTACGCTTATACTGCCAGCCGTAATATCACTGTCACACGCTATCTTCCCACTCATACGGCTTGTACCACTGCAAGAGTAGTTACCCTGTATGCTGACATTGCCTTTGATGTTTACATTGCCGATAATATTAACTGTGTTATCAGGTGTCACACTTACCAACGTACCATTATTGATAAGCTCTACATTCTCAGCAGATATTGACTGTGTAGGACGCATACCTACAAAACAGAACGCATCTGTCAAATCATATCTTCGTGGGTCATGATTATCTTTATTGCCCTTACCAATCCATTCATCCGTCGAACGCTCTGCAAAAACCAAAAGACAACCATCGCCAGCCTTTACAGGATAAGTTATCTGTGCATTGCCTGCATGGGGCATAAATACAGGAACGCCCCCCACAACAGGATAATCTATTGTAGTGCCGTCACTTTTATAATATGACATCAACGGCTTTACTGTTGCTATGCACGTTCCAGCATCAAAAGAAAGTATGGTAGCAGGACACGCAGTATGAATACCGCTTATGCCGTTGCTTATCATATCTTCGATGTTCTGTGCTATGTCATTACCTGTCATTTTTTGTTCTCCTGTTCAACGATTTCATGGATTTCCATTTCCGTATACCAATTACCACCCATGTATTCACCATTATGTGTCAGTTTGTCGCATTTGAACCAGCCTTTGGCAAGCCTGCTATCTACATACACCAAGTCACCGGGAGAAACTGTAGGCTGCAACAGACATTTGAGTCTGTATCCCTGTTTTCTGCTTTTTCGCTTGTTGGCATTCTTGCTGTTGCCAGCATTCTCTTTGGCAACGATGAACGATGCTTTGACAACGCTCTCAACACTGCCAATCAGTCCGCTTGCAGCACTCAGCTTGACTGCTTCGGCTTTAGTTGTACCGCCAGCCTTTATAACCTTTATCATGTTGTTCTGTATGCTCCATGATAAGTCTGAGCCAGCACAAGCCTTGTCTAAGCAGCTTTTGCCTGTACCTACAAAAGAAAAACCATTAGCAAAAGACGAAAACTCGCAATCCTCTGCGTAGTTTACAACCAGTCCCATTTCCTGCGCCACATCGTCTATAACCTTTTTGCGACTTACATTTTCAGCATAGGATAAAGATACTATACAGTTGCGTATGGCTATCTGCCCATCGCTGGCTGAAATCTCTGTTGTACGTTCCCCATTTGAAAAAGTTGTCTTTATTTCTGTGATATAGCCAACGAAGATACGCTTCAAACCCATATCTTCACTATATCCAACCTCTAAAATAATAATACTGTCATCTTTTTCTATCTTTTTGGCGGTAGCGTCAGATAAGTTATAGATTTTTATTTCAGCCTTGTTTGTCTGCTGTGACAAGTCTTTGCCTATGGAAAAAGATATATTCAGCCCATCGCTGTACGGCTTACCCTCCAATACAAAGCCATCACTGCCCTGTACGCCGATTGTGAGCTTATATATTCTGTCAAACTGTGCCATTGTAATATTCTTCCTCCGTCAAATACACAAGTGCAGCACGTCCATCCGCAAACGCATCTCGGTCAATTACTTTTTGTTTGGTAGCTACAAAAAACTCGCCTTTAGGAATGTTAAAGCAATGCTTGTTAAACAGAAGCGGAAAGTTTGGCACTACCTTTACATTAGTAAGCAAGGGATTATCGTGTTTGTCCCACAAGTGAAGTGTCCAAAAATAGCCGTCGGGATTCCATAACATACGAAACTTATATAGTGTTCCGTCTAATGTTACGCTCGATACCACATCGTTATCATCATTGAATGTAATAATTTCCATTATTTTTTCCCTCCGACTAAACTTGTTGCACCATCAACAACTCCAGCCAACACACTCTTGTTCCCGCTCAAATACGGATTTAGTACATTTAAAGAGCCTTCAACTTCATCTTTTACCATATCACCTAAACCAGCACTTCCTACTGCACCAGTTGCTCCAACAGCACTTTTACCAGCCGCACCGCCTGCCTTTGCAGTTTCAGCGGCTTTTTCTTTTGCTGCAGCATCTACAATGCCTTTGGGAATCTCTACTGTTTCTGTAGTCACCTTGACGATTTTCACAAAGCTGACCTCTACACCAATAACAGACAAACTTTCCTGTGATTTTGTCAACTTGCAACTTGTCATCATCATGTCAGATAGTATCATGTTAGGTCTTGTAATGGTAACAGGCTGTTTTGCATCTCTTATAGCTACAAGTGCGTCATAAGCATTCTTAAATTTCCATTCGCCTTTACCATTAGTTTTCCATGTAATAGGGCTGCTTGATACACCTATTGTCATACTGACTTTCAGTGGTTTGTTTACTACGTTGTCCTGTATCTCAAAGCCTGTTTCTACAGGATGCGTAGCTACTTCCTGCTCATACTGATAGTCAATAGTCTTGACAATATCAACCTTCAACGATACTGTACTTGATTTTTTCTGATACTTGCTTGCTAACATACCGCCTACGGCAGAACCAACAGAACCGCCAACACCAAGTACATTACCGACGGCATCACCAATAGCCTGTCCGTTGTATGTACCATCATCGTTTACTGCACCGCCTATGGCATTGTTCAAAACATTATTGCCAATACCAGCAAACAACTCACTGTTGCTTTTGCTCCCCAGCGCTCCTGCTTCACTGATATACCCACTAAACGCAGGCTCTTTAGCTTTGCCTATGATTGTTGGAGATTTAGAAGCACACATATTAGTAACCGAGCTGATTATTTCACCTAACATATAGCACCTCGCTTTATCATGGGGCAAATTCGCCAAAAGTCGGATTCCAACCACCAAACACAACTTTATTGTTCATATCGTTTGCATATTTCGCACTTTCTTCGGCGGACATGCCACTAAACGTCCAATAATTGTTGACTGTCTGATTGCCAGAATTGTTTATATTGCGTCCACCAGTTGAAACATCTCTTCCAAGAACATTTTTCTTGTACCAATCACTGTCTATAACATTAGACATAGGTTGATTTAATGAGCTAAATGTATCTTTACCGAACCATTTCTCAAAAAGCGGTACACCCGGTTTTTTCGCATTATCAAACAAGTACTTCAATCCTGTGAATGCCACTATCAAGTTGCCAATCCAACCCAAAAGGTCTTTGATTGCAGAAACTGCATCTTTTTTGCACCAATCCTTGAATGTTTTGCCAAAATCAAGCCAAGAACCTGCCATTTTCTTGCACATATCATCCCAAGAGCCAAACATTCTGCCCATTACACTGTCGCCACCTTTCATCCAGATGTAAACATCTTGAATGAGAAGGATGATAAGCACGATGGCAGCAACTACCAATGCTGCAGGCGCAGTAGCTATAATCCAATGAGCAGCCATTGCAAGCGCAGTTCTCAATGATACAGCTCGCATAACAGCATAAGCCGCCTTTAGAGCACTGAGCATACCAATAGTACCTCTAATAGCTACGCCAACACCACGCACAGCTCCGCCAAGCAGATTAAACCCTGTAATTATTGCTGATTGTATTACTGTTCTGTGCAACCACATATACAATACGCTCGCATAAATACCTGCCGTAACAAGAAAAGGTGTCCACGTGCTCATGTCTATAGCATTGATTTTGATGGTCAGCTTATCCACTTGGTCAGCAATTGTTGCGATTACTCTTGCCACTTTATCGCCAAATCCAAATTTGTTTTCAATAGAGAAAAATAACTGAGCTACTGAATCTCTAATTCTACTAGATGCTTGTGCTACTGTCCACGGCATATTACCCAAGTCTTTTTTCAACGAATCAGACTGTTTGCGTACTGCGTCAAATACATCTTTAGCAGTCAGTTTGCCCTCAGAACCAAGTTTACGCAGACTGCCTATTGTTGTACCCATGCCCTTTGCAATGGTTTCAGCTAATTTAGGTGCTTGCTCCATAATGGAGTTCAATTCGTCGCCACGTAATGTGCCAGAACCTAAAGCCTGTCCCAACTGTACCAACGCAGCCTGTTGCGATGCAGCGCTACCGCCGCCCAAGAGCATTGCATTAGAAACATCCTCTGTGAATTTCAGAATATCGTCAGTGCTTTTGCCAAGTTCACTGGCGTTTCTTGCAACAGATGTAAACAAATTCGCAGATTCAGCATAGCTTTGGCGTGAACGTCCTGCCATTGCATAGATTTCTTCTTCTACACGTTTAGTTTCTTTGCCACTTTTTACTACATTTTTAATTTGTCCTTCAATTGTTTTCAATTGGTCAGACATTGCAATATAGCTTTGAATGCTGAACGATATTCCAGCAAACGCCGCCAACGGACCTACCAATCTGCCCATAGTTCCTTGCATCACGCCAAGCAGATTATTGCTTATCCCCAATTGTTGGATAAATGTGCTCAGTCTAGCATTTTGCAAACCTGCAAAGAATCTACCAAATACACCTTGCCCAAAGTTATTAAAATTGTTAGCTTGTCTTTTCGCATTCTTTATTTCTGTGCTTAGATGTTTAGTTTGCGATATAGCATCATCAAACATATGAGATTTCTTTTTTGTTTCTACATCTTTCCCAAACTGCCTAATCTCTTGATTAAGCTTTCCTAGCGCCGCAAGCTCTTTGGAGTAATCTATACCTTTTTCTTCTTTGTATGCTATGGACTTTTTCAGTGTTACAAGTTGAGTATATTTGGCAACAAGTTCATCAAGTGCGGATGTATCGCCTATTTGAAGTGCATCTTCCTGTATCTTTTCAAAAGATTCCATGCCCAACTTATCCAACTCTGCCTGCAGTTTTCTTGCTTGATTACCAGCTCCTTCTAACAGACTAATAGCCGAATCAAGTCCACCAGCAGAGTCCAAATCAACTTTATTGAACGCATTTGCAAACGATTCACCTATATCGTCAATCATAATGCCAACTTCTTTACTTAATTTTTGAAGCTGTTCAGATAGTTTAATAAGTTCAGGGTCGTTTATATCCGACGCACTCATTTGTGCTCCTATCGCCTGTATTCTCTGCAATTTTTCAATAACATTATCTACAGAGCTGATATTGTCGACGTTAAATCTAATCGCCGTAACAAGTTCCTGCAAAAGCATCAATATTCACCGTCCTTTTTGCTAAAGTAGTATTCCATATCTGACTTCATATCAAGTATAGCGTTGATTTTAACCAAATCTGCCAACGTTACTACACCTGTTTTAACGTCCTGTATGGATACTACTTTCGCAATTACAGGTCGCCAAATAAACATCTCTCTGCTGACTTCGTCGCAAAGAATGCCGGGGCAATTTATTTCTGGGCGATTGATGCTACAATCCCAGACAGGTTTGGCATTGAGTCGAAAAAATCCTTATAATTTACCTCCAAAACGAACCACATAAGTTCTAACATATTCATAATATGCCCGGTAAACATCTCTTCCTGATAGTTTTGGTCCAGCGGAACAACATCAGTGCCACGTTCTGTAACAATCTCTACACTGACATAGGTTTTGTTCAGAATGCGGTCTGCGTATGCCATCAGCTCAGCACCACGCAGGTTGCCACCAATCCCTGCAATCATCTCGCCTAAATTGATGTTAGGATTTGTAACATCTTCGGTGTTCTCAGCACTTTTGCCCAAAGCACCTGTGACAACTGATTGCAAATCACCTAAAAGACCTAACGCCATCATCGGAGGCATAGCTCTTACGTAATATGTGCGTCCGCCTATCTCTTTATTCTTTACGTTGACTTCTAACATTATTGCTCCCCCTAGTCAGATTAGGTGTGTCCACCTACAACGAATTGGTCATCAGGCACAACCGCCAAAAACTCCCACGCACATTTGCCATCGCCAGCACTTCTGCCACGTTGCACCTGCGGTTTCTTTACAATCCATGCAGAGCTTGATTTCAGCAATGTACGTCCGCTCAAATCTTTGATAGACAACGCTTTAACGCCGTTGCCAGACTGATTATCAGAGTCTTGAATGCTCGATAACTTATCGTTGCTGTCAGATGACTGTAACAAGGTAATAACGATTTTCTTTAAAATACTTTGTGGGGAAATGGAACGCACTACTTCCTGGTCACAGCCTACAACAGCGGTAGTGCCGTCACCTTGCGTTTCAATCTGCACAAAAGTACCTTCGTCAAAACCTGTGATATTCACTGAGCCAAACACAACGATAACTTTCTTCGGGTCATATGTCTTTACGCCTGCCATATCTTAACCCCCTTATGCAAGTTCAGTAAGATTCTCATAAGTAAGAGAACCTTTAATCTCTACTGCGTGGATAGCACCTGCCAACCTTGCAGTGAATTTAACATCTCTCAGCACACGCTGTGCCTTTACGTTGGCACTGATGCCAGATGCTTTCGGTACAGAAATGCTATAACCTAAATTCTTATTGCCATCTTCGTCAAACTCAGTCGGTGCAATACCGCCACGTGTCTGCCCCAGCTCCAATACTGCATTGATTGTGTTTTCGACAATAGCAATGCCAGCGTCTGTATACGGCAACTTATCTCGGTTAATCATTACGCTGAATACTTCTGTCTGAATAGTTTCTACCAACCAGTCACGGAAACGGATAACATCAATCCATTCACCGCCAGCAACTTTGCCGTTTTGTGTAATAGTAATGTTGCGGAACGGCTCAAAAGTATTACCATTCTTATCAGTAATTGCTTTATATTCACCCTCGGTCAGTTTGTCGGTAGTAACGCCAGCAAGACGCTTGTTTGCCCAAGTTTCACCGCCCGGCAGTACTGCAAAGCATCTTGCCATAACGCCTGCGTCTGGGTAGTCTGTTGCTGCATCTTTATGATAGAACCAAAAAGTTCTGTAATAATTGCCGTTTTTCAACTTACTGCCGATATCGGTTTCTACCTCAGGATTCTTTGCTCCGTCTGCACTTGTAGCAGTACCAAACAATTTAGTATGGGATTCTGCCCACTCTGCCATCTCCATTACTGCGTCCGGGTCACGGTTTACATAGCAAATACCATAGAAATCATTATCAGCGGCAGTGATAAGCGACATATTAGTTGCAAGGTCAACGGATGCCGTCTGCTCACATGCAGTTACTTTCATCAAACCATTAGGCTTAATATAAAAACTGTGTGCCGGGTCATTACACTTGACAACAATGTTTGTATCAACAACAGACGCTGTGTATTTTGCACTTGCGCCACTGTTAGTAGTAACAGCACTGACTAATCCAGATAACACTGCTTCTTCGCTGTCACTGTCATTTGCTGTGTAACTGCACGGATAAGAAACTGCATCTCCATTGTCATCAATGCTTTCAATAGAGAATTTATATTCCATGCCTTTTGTCGGTTTGCCTACAATGCCCACTTTTACTGTATCACATTGCAGTCTGCCCACTTTTACTACGCTAGGTTTAGGTGTCTGGCTGAACGCATCATTTACTGCAACATAGATTGCATCTTTGCTGTTAAAGCCAAGCTCCAGCAATTCGTCACTGTCGGTCACGCTCAATACCCTTGTAGTTGTATAAGCGTGAGGACCGATGACAATCATCGTGCTGAAACCCTCGCTCGATACGCCAGCAGTATTCAGACTTACATCGCATTTAACGATTCTGTCAATGTTAGCCATTGTTAGCTCCTTCCTCAAATTTTATATCTGTATATATTTTGATTTTTTCATCTGTCTTTTCTTTGGTGTTGTCAGAAGTCTTTAGAACAGCATCAACATAAATCATCTCAAACCATTCCGGGCTATCCACAACACATCTGTCATATGATATTGTGAGGTCAATGCTTGCACGTTCAAGATACTTCCTGTTGTCCAGAACATTAGTAAGGTCTTGTACATCGCCCGGCACGTTCACTGCAATGTTGGCAGTCTGGAATTCGTCAACCACCGTAGGACGTTCAAAAAAGCCCCACAAATCGCCTAAAAGTTCCACGCTACCTTTCCCATAGGCTTGCACGTTTAACGTCGCCTGTCGCAATCCTGCGATGTATACAAGCTCTTTTTCTTTGTCCCACAGCTCTACATCACCCAAACTGCGCTCAGCCATAAGGTCAACTATGATACACTGAGGAAACTCCACTGCGTAATTCTGCTTTGCCTGTATGACTGGCCAATCTGTGTATTTCTTGAGCTGATACACAAAGTATTCAAGCACTCTCTGACGTGTACTCAATGTCCTGCTATCTCCGTGGCATATGCCCTATAATGGCTTATGACATTGTTCTGATACCAATCTGACACAACCACCTCAAACCATACCCCCAACCACATAAACCTGTCTGCCTGCTGTCCTGTCATCTGATTAGGCATGTGCAGTTGGACATCAGAATACACCTTTACGGTTCTGCAACCTCTGCGCCCCTCAGGCAACGCCTGCATTTCGTCAGGTCTTAGCTGTTGTACAGATGCTTCAATAGTAAATCTTGTCTGCGACGGCTCAGAAAACAAGCCATTTTCCATAAGCTCAGCTTTGCCTAGCCTGTATATTTCAAGCGGTCTGCGAAAACTGCTCTTCATCTGACTACCCCCTTAACAGAGTTCATCATTCTTCCTGTGTCAATCAGCGGTTGATTCCTGCCTTTTTTCTTGACTGTAGACGGCGCATTCGATGTAAAATTACCGCTTGCGATTTTCGCCTTTATGAGATTCTCAACATAAGTACTTGTCAAAGCGGCGGCTGCCTTTGCATCATTCGTCCTTTGGAAACTACTCGCATAGTACTCCGCAATATCTTTTTGATGTTCTGCAATCGTCGAACGGATAAAACTTCTTGCAGGAATATGTTTTGTGCCGAATTCATTGTAGAAAGCAACCTCAGCCGTTTCTTCTCCAAATATGCCAACACTAATTTCCATGTTCTTCATCCGTGCAATCTCATTGAAAAACTTGTCAAACGTATTCATCCGAAAAACCTTGTCGCAACAGGTACGATACACATATCACGTATACGCTTGAATTCAAGTCCATACAACGTCTTATCAAACGTATCTGTATAACCCCTTGTACCACTGCCACCAGAACCATAGGAACGCGACAAGTCACCCTCATGCTCACTTGTAATGCCACCGACCAACGCATTAGAGCCTGCGCCCTCAGATGCAATAGACTGATGCAATACGGCTTTATGTGCTACAAGATACGCTACAGCTTCGTGGTAGAAGCTTTTAAACTTCTCTTTAGATACGTAGTGCTTGTTGATTGATATAAGCACCATCAGCATATTGTCTGATATATCGTCAAGGTCAGGCGCAAGCGCACGTATCAGTTGAAAAATCATCTGTTCATCTTCGTCTACTGCACATCTGCAGCTACAACTGATTGAGGTATCCATGATTATTCAGCAGTTGTCAGACAAGCTTTGATGACTGCGACCATTTCTTCCTCGGTTTTTGCGTCACCCATCTCAATACCATGTTTCTTAGCAAAGTTTTTGATACGTGTGGGAGTAGGTTTAGTGCCCATAAACGCAGCAAAATCTTCAAGTGTAGCAACTTCTGCTTCTTTTTCCTGTTTCTCCACGGATTCTGCAACTTCTACTAATTGTCCGTTTTTAATCATACGTGCAATAACAGGATGTTTCTTGTTTACGTCATCGACCTTTACTGCCTGTTGGGGAAGAATGTGTTTGTTGTCGATATTAATTACGCCTACTGTATTGTTTTTAATAATCATTGTGTACTGCCTCCTGCAAATAAAAAAGCCCCCTTATACAAGGGGGCAAAATAAACTAAATCAGATGCCTACCATTTTAGACATAGACAACGGATAATATACGATAACGCCAGCGGTACGGCTCTCGCAAGGTACAACAAATTCAAGATTGCGTGCCTGCGGTGCATATTGAGTAAACGCCATCGGAATTTCCAGAGATACTGCGTCAATATCTTTGCGATAAATCAAGCCAACATCTTCACCGCCAGAGCCTGCACCTTTCATCTCAACAGCAGATACAACATTCTTGATGTACTGATTGTTTTTCTTGAAGTTGGTCAGAATAGATTCGCCACTGGTATCGGGAACAATAGTGTTAGCAATGTAGTTGTATTGTTTAATCGGCAGTACGACAGTATCGGGAATCTCCACGCCGTTGGTCAAATCAACAATACCAGATACTGCATCGTTAAGGTCACGCAGAATCTGAGCAGGAGTTTTATCTGCCCATTTGGTAGAATCGCTTGTGCCGTCAGCTTTTACTACTGCGGTAGTGATGTTAGGATTGTCCAGAATACCTACAATCTTGCCGTCTTTATCGCCTTTGAAAGCAATCTTGTTAATCAGAGTATCGTTTGCACGGCGCGCGCTCAGTGCTCTACGTGCATTCAGCGGTAAACCTTTCATCTTAGCGGCACGGATATCTTGGGTAGAATAACCATAAGAAGTACCAGCAGAGAAAATATCAACTGTTACTTTAGTGCCTTTTACGTCTGCACGTGGCAGGTCATCAGCATAGCTTGCAATCAGTTTAGCAATACCAACCATGCCATAGCTCTCGTAAGAGATAGATTCTGCGCCAGCGTCTGCTTCTGTAGATACAGGGAACAGTTTCGCAGCATTCAGATTAGCAAGTTTTTCGTCATAAGTCTTGGATTTGATGTACTCCAGCTGTTGGGCAAAGAATACGGATTCACTGTCTTCAGCATCGTTGTTCAGCAAACCTGTGCTTACAATAGCACGCATATCTTGTTCATCATAACGCATGTTTTCCATTATTTCACCTTCCTAAAATTAACCGATTTGTACTACTGCCATACCCTGAGTATTAGCAGTAATAAATTTAGCATTTGCTACTTCAACAGTACCAGTTGCGCTCCAAACTTTCTTGGTGGCATCGTACTTAGCCGCAGTCTGAGCTACAACATTACCCTCAACTGCAACCCATACACGGCCTTTGGTAACTACAGGCACTACATAGCCTTTGTCATAATAATTTTCGCCGTCGGTCAGCTGTTTGTGTACGAACATGGTAACGCCGATAACCTTTGCACCGTCATTTGCGCCGCAAGCTTTTACCTGTGTTCCTGCATCAGTGCCGGGGATAACTGGAACGCCAGCATTAACGCCTTTTTCATCCTCAACATGATAGCTGTCAGTTGTTTTGAAAGTTGTATCAGCCAACATACCGACAATAGCGGGCTGCATCTCTTGACTATAATTTTTCTGCATATCAGTTCACCTCTTCCTTAAAACTTGGTATCTTCGCCGTTGTAAGCGTTACGCAGTCTG
>ERZ827452.1454-NODE-1454-length-22314-cov-4.466822_pt1 | contig 22314 bp, 14 predicted proteins | sample MGYA00519866_ERZ827452 | MGnify/ENA primary metagenome ERZ827452 (study PRJEB31778, sample SAMEA3449307) | human gut metagenome | biome: human gut; feature: human-associated habitat; material: faeces | place: United Kingdom | collected 2010/2012 ... | reverse complement strand
GATAAACGCTGAAGGCATCTAAGCGTGAAGCCCCCCTCAAGATGAGATATCCCATTCGAAAGAAGTAAGACCCCTTGAAGACGACGAGGTAGATAGGGCAGGGGTGGAAGTGCCGTAAGGCATGGAGCTGACTGTTACTAATCGGTCGAGGGCTTGACCTAATTGGTTGTGTTCACAGAAATGGAATGATAGATGTGTAGTGTATGCGGTTTTGAAGGTATATCAAATATCTTCAATTAAATAATCCTCGATAGCTCAATGGTAGAGCATTCGGCTGTTAACCGAAGGGTTGTTGGTTCGAGCCCAACTCGGGGAGTGAATGAGACCTGCAGGGATCCTGCAGGTCTTTTCGTATATTGAGTTGCCCTGTGTGATGTGATACAATAAGGCGTAGCTACTGTAAACGATGAAGGAGAAAAGAAAGATGAATGAAAGTTATACCAGTTTTGCCCAGGTATATGACATGTTCATGGACAACGTGGACTATCCTGCCTGGAGCAAATATCTGATTCAGCTTTTAAAAGAATATCAGGTGGAAGACGGACTGGTGCTCGATCTTGGCTGTGGAACGGGAAACATGACCGAGCTGCTCGCCAAAGAGGGCTACGATATGATCGGCGTGGACAATTCTGAGGATATGCTCGAGATTGCCAGTGAAAAACGCGCCGAGTCCGGCTTAAACATTTTATATCTGCTTCAGGATATGCGGGAATTTGAGCTCTACGGAACCGTGAAGGCGGTTGTGAGCATCTGCGATTCCATCAACTATATTCTGGAGGAAGACGATCTGCGGGAAGTCTTCTCACTCGTCAACAATTATCTGGATCCGAAGGGCATGTTTATTTTTGATTTGAATACCAAGTATAAATATGAACAGATGGGTGAGACTACGATTGCGGAAAACCGCGAAGAGGCAAGCTTCATCTGGGATAATTACTATGACCCGGAGGAAGAGATCAACGAATATGAGCTTGCCATTTTCATCCCGGAGGGAGAAGATTCCGATCTGTACCGTAAATTTGAGGAGGTACATTATCAGAGAGCGTACGATCTTGCGACGATCCGCCGCTTATTGGAAGAGGCAGGCATGGAGTTTGTGACGGCCTACGATGCATTCACAAAGGATGCGCCGAGACCGGAGAGCGAACGTATTTATGTCGTAGCAAGAGAAAAAGGAAAAAGTGAGAAATAGGAGAGAAACATGGATTATATTGTAAGAGCAACAGCGGCAGACGGACAGATTCGTGCGTTTGCAGCGACAACAAGAGAAACCGTAGAGACAGCACGCCAGGATCACAACACGAGCCCGGTTGCAACCGCAGCGCTGGGCCGCCTTCTGACGGCAGGTGCAATGATGGGCGTTATGATGAAGGGAGATAAAGACCTTCTGACCCTGCGCATCCATGCCGGCGGACCGCTGAACGGCATTACCGTAACAGCAGATTCCAAAGGAAATGTAAAAGGTTACGTCGGAAACCCGGACGTCGTGATTCCGGCCAACAAAAAAGGAAAACTTGACGTGGCAGGTGCTGTCGGCGTCGGATTCATGGATGTCATCAAAGACCTGGGACTGAAAGAGCCGTACGTCGGACAGTGCGTTCTGCAGACGAGTGAGATCGCAGAGGATCTGACCTACTATTTTGCAACGAGTGAGCAGGTTCCGTCCAGCGTCGGACTCGGTGTGCTGATGAACAAAGACAATACCGTCCGTCAGGCCGGCGGCTTTATCATTCAGCTGATGCCGTTCTGCGATGAGAAAGTCATTGAAAAACTGGAGCAGCGTCTGGCAGAAGTCAATTCCGTTACCGCATTCCTTGACGAGGGCCTGACTCCGGAGCAGATTCTTGAAAAACTGCTTGGAGACATGGACCTTGTGATCAACGATACCGTGCCGACCCAGTTTTACTGCAACTGCAGCCGTGAGCGTGTATCGAAAGCGCTGATAGCGGTCGGAAGAAAAGAACTGAACGAGATGATTCAGGAAGCAAAACCGGTGGAGCTGAAATGCCATTTCTGCAACAGCGCCTATGAATTTTCTACCGAGGATCTGAAAGAATTATTGCGTAAGAGCAAATAACAGTACTGTTTCAGGCGAAACGGAGGCTGTGAGAGCTTCTGTTTGCAGAAAATCTGTAACAGGGAACCAGATAGTGGAGGAAGAAAGAGATGAAACAGGGATTCGTAAAAGTTGCCGCCGCTTCCTGTGCGGTAGTGGTAGCGGATGTCAGAGAAAATACGAGAGTCATTCTGGAAACGATTCATAAAATGGAGGGCGAGGGAGCAAAGGTGATGGTGCTCCCGGAGCTGGCTCTTACCGGCTACACCTGTAGTGACTTATTCTGGCAGAGTCAGATGATTGATGCGGCGAAAGAAGGATTAAAGGAAATTGCCGATGGTACGAAAGAGACCGATGCGCTGATTTTTGTCGGACTGCCGTGGGAACAGGGCGGAAAGCTGTTCAATGTAGCCGCTGTGCTCTGTCACGGAGAGCTTCTCGGCATTGTGCCGAAAAAGTATCTGCCGAACTACAATGAATTTTATGAGCTGCGTCATTTTACGCCGGGAAAAGAAGCGGTGACAACAACGGAATTTTTTGGAAAAGAGGTTCCGTTTGGCATGAATCTGCTCTTCCAGTGTGAAAAAATGCCGCGTCTTAAGGTTGCGGCAGAGCTCTGTGAGGATCTCTGGACCCCAAATCCGCCGAGTGTGGCGCATGCGCTTGCAGGTGCGACAGTGGTCGTAAATCTTTCTGCCAGTGATGAAATGGTTGGAAAAGACAGTTACCGGAGAAGCCTTGTGAGCGCACAGTCGGCGCGTCTGATCTGCGGCTATATATACGCGACAGCAGGCGAGGGCGAGTCGACGACAGATCTTGTCTTTGGCGGACAGCATCTGATTGCTGAAAACGGAACCATTCTTGCCGAGGCAAAACGATTTGAGAATCAGATCATTTGCGCAGATCTCGACGTGGATCGTCTGACAAGTGAGCGCAGAAGGATGACCACGTATCCGGAGCAGAGAACCGATGGATATCAGGTCGTTCGATTTTCATTGGCAATAGAAGAGACAAAGCTGACCCGCTACTTCGATCCGCGACCGTTCGTACCGTCAGACAAGCATAACCGCGATCAGCGATGCGATGAAATTTTAAATATCCAGGCTATGGGACTGAAAAAACGTCTGGCGCATACCCATTGCCAGAGCGCAGTCATCGGTATTTCCGGCGGACTTGATTCGACGCTGGCGCTGCTCGTAACGGCAAGAGCATTTGATCTGCTTGGGATTCCGAGAAAGCAGATTCTGTCTGTGACGATGCCGTGCTTTGGGACGACGGACCGTACGTATCAGAATGCCTGTGAGCTGACAAGATGTCTTGGCGCAACCTTAAAAGAGATCGATATTAAGGAGGCAGTCAATCTTCATTTCCGCGATATCGGACAGAATCCGGAGAAACACGATGTGACGTATGAAAACGGACAGGCGCGTGAGAGAACCCAGATTCTGATGGATCTTGCCAACCAGTCCGGCGGTATGGTTATCGGAACGGGTGATCTTTCCGAGCTGGCACTTGGCTGGGCAACGTACAATGGCGACCATATGTCGATGTATGCCGTCAATGCGTCCGTACCGAAAACCCTGGTGCGCCATCTGGTGCAGTATTATGCGGACACCTGCGGGGAAAAAGCACTTTCCGATATCCTTCTGGATGTGCTCGACACGCCGGTCAGCCCGGAACTGCTGCCGCCGAAAGATGGTGTCATTTCTCAGAAAACAGAAGATCTCGTCGGACCGTACGAGCTTCATGATTTCTTCTTATACTATATGCTGCGTGTGACGTACGAACCGCTCAAGATTTACCGTGTGGCAAAACTTGCATTTGCCGGTGTCTACGATGATGCGACGATCTTAAAATGGCTGAAAACGTTCTACTGGAGATTTTTCGCGCAGCAGTTCAAACGCTCCTGCCTGCCGGATGGCCCGAAGGTCGGAAGCGTTGCGGTATCCCCGCGCGGCGACCTGCGTATGCCGAGTGATGCGTGCGTGAAGCTCTGGAGAGAGGAACTCGACCAGCTGTAAAAAACAAAACAGGAAATACGGAAAGAAACAAAGATAATCCAAATTGGTGCAGACAATCAAATTTTGAGATGCACGACAGAAAAAAGGCTTCGGAGCAGAAGAATGCTTCGAGGCCTTTTTGCATGGAAAGATCAGGATTCTGCGGAGGAAGGATTTTGAGCCTGTTCGAGCGCCTGATTGATCGCGGAGACGAGCAGTTCGGAGGTGTAGCGGTCGTCCTCTCCGTAGATGAGGCCTTCCGTCGTCTGATTCACATAGATCTGGCTTGCGATGGAATCGAGCGCGGGCTCCATGAGCGGATACATGGCGGCGGTGGTTTCACTTAAGTTATTCAGTGAAATCGCGGTGATGCGGTCCTGCTCAACATTGACCTGCACATCGAAGGTCTGGTTGCCGAGGGAGATCGTGGAGGTGTAGATGCCGGGAATGTAGCGTGCATTTTCGGCGGAAGCAGCAGTGGTGACAGAAGGTTTTTTCGCAGAATCCTTCTTCCCGGAGAACATGATCAGAAACACTACGAGAAGAATCAGCGCGAGAGCAAGAAAAACAGCGGTGTAAACCACTTCTTTCATATGTAGTACAACAATTTTCGTTTTGGAACTCATGGGCGGGCACACTCCTTTTTGAAAAACCGTCTGTGAGCGGACGAGGGCGAACGGACGGGCGTTTTTACTATAATGTATGTAAAAGAAAAATCGTTTATGAAAAAAAGTGTCTGAAAAATCATTTCCGCAAGCTGCAAGTAATCTTTGGACAGTCTTTCTTCTGCCCGAAAATTAGTATATAATGTAATCGGTCACGATAACAAACTTCAGGGAGAGTCGGGAAAAGAGGAGGGGAAAGATGAAAAAAAGAAAAATCAGAAGGACCATGGGCGTTTTTTTTACTACTTTTTTGCTTCTGCAGATTATTTTACTGTTTCTGTACAAAGCGTTTATTGTTGATATTGCTAAAAAAAATGAGGAAAACCTGGTGGAAAATACGCTGCAGATTTATCATAATACGATGGAAGGTGTATTGGAACGCTTGGATGATAACCTGGATCTTTTACTGGGATATCGACTGCTTTTGACACAGCTAAATGGAGAAAATAACCTGGAAAAAGTGAAAGCGCAGTATAAAATGCTTCAGATTCTAAAGGAAAGATGTAAAGACACAAAGGAAGCGGATGCCTATGCGGTTGTTAATTGTAAAGACAACAGTATCCTGATTCAGAGAAATGGAAATATAACATATGATACAATAAAAGATATCAAAAAGTATCTTCAAAAGCGTAATACGTTTGATAAAACTCCTACATCCGGCTGGACTTCTACTGTTATGGGGGCGCAGGTGTATCTGGTAAAATATTATAATTATGGTGCAAATACGATCGCTGTATTGATATCAGAAAAAAGACTGGACTCCTTGTTAAACTATAATGATATGTCCATCAAAGAGGCAGCATTTTATCTTACAGACAAAAAAGGGGAAATTCTGTGCGCTTCAGGAAAAGATTGGGCATATGGAGAAGAAATAGAGAATCTGCAGAAACAGGATCCATCCATCAGTATCTATCAGGGATCTGTTCTGGAAGATGCATATCAGATGTATTACAGTGTAAAATCATCCGAGTATGCCGCATATTCTACCTCCGGTATCGTTATTTTTGGATTTTTAGTACTGTCTTTGCTTTTCTTTGGAACAATTGTCTGGTATATGCAAAAAGAAATCTTCCGGCCGATTGCAGACCTGTTCTGGGTGTCCAGAAAAATTCACAGTGGAGATTTCAGGGCAAGAGCGGAATATAATACAAACAGCTACGAAATGGAAGAAGTAAAACAGGCATATAATGATATGGTACAGACGATTCTTGAAATGAGGGTGCAAAAGTACGAACAGGAACTTCGAATGAAGGATGTGCAGCTGAAGTATATCCATATGCAATTAAAACCACATTATTTCCTGAATGCTTTATCAACCATTAACAGCATGGTTTATCAGCACGAGGAAGAGAATGTCCATACCTTTATTCAGGCATTTTCACAGAACATCCGTTATATGTTTCGAACTGGTCTGCATACCGTTCCGCTGCAGGATGAAATAAAGAATGCCGAGGGATATCTGGAAATGCAGCGACTCATGTACCGGGATTGCTTTTATGTCTATATGGATGTACCGGAAGAACTGCAGCAGTATCCGGTGCCGCAGATGATTCTGCATACATTTTTGGAAAATATATTTAAGCACGTGATCAGTATTGATTCGTTCACTACGGTTCTGATTCAGGCATTGTGGAGCTTCTCGGGGAAGGAAGTTTACTTAAAACTGGAACTATATATATCGCAGGGTCAATTTTCGCAGGAAATACTGGACTTTGTGAATAAAGATATGGAAATAACAGAAAAAAAAGATGGAAGTGGAATTGGAATAAAAAATGTAAAAGAGGTTCTGAAGATGATGTACGAGCAGGATCATCTTCTGTATTTGGAGAATCTGGAACCGGAAGGAACCAAAATAACCATATGGATTCCGAAAACACTGAAATGTACAGATGAGGAGAAAGACGAAGAGAGATGAATTTGCTGATTGTAGATGATGAAATTGTGACAACGCAGGTATTGGAAGAACAGCTGGATCGCGCGTTACTTTCTATTGACCAGATCTATGTGGCCTACAATACTTCTATGGCCAGAGATATTTTGCAAAAAAACAAAGTGGAACTGATTTTATGCGATATTGAAATGCCAAAGGAGAACGGGATTCACTTTCTGGAATGGGTACGAGAACAGAAAATCCAGACAGAGGTTATCTTTCTGACCAGCCATGAAAAATTTGAATATGCCTATGGAGCTGTACAGAATGGTGCGGCAAACTATCTGCTGAAGCCGATTGACATGAATAAAATCAATCAGGCATTGCTTCGTGTGACAGAAAAAATAGCCTGGAAACAAAAAACGGAGGAAATCCGGGAATATTGGAAGATCGGAAAAAGAAAGATGGTGCGATATTTCTGGACAAGAGTATTGCTGGAACCCGGTGTGCAAAAACAGGGACTCGAGGAGGAAATAAAGCAACAGGGGATAGCGGAAGAAATTCAGGAAAAATATTGTGTTGTGATTCTTCATTTTGCCAGTGGCAAACTGGACTTCGGGAAAGAAAAGGAACAGGAATCCATTTATAAATTTGCAATGGAAAATATTCTGGCAGAAGCATTCACAGAAAAAATCAAAATGGAAAATGTGATCTGCTGGGAAGAGAATACGGGGACCTATCTTGGAATTCTGTCGGAATTTTCGGAAAAGGAGACGAAGGAGAGAGCGGCACGGGTCAGAAAGATATTTGAAAAATATTTTCCTGATGCATTGCAGATCGGATACATTTCCCCGAGTGTTCCTTTTTATGAAGCAGGTTTGGAAAAAGAGAAAATAATGGAATATGACAAAACGCATATTTATGACGAAGGGGAAATAAAAGAATTTATGGCATTGCTTCGAGAAAAAGAGGCTTCCGGACATATTCTGGACGAAGATTATATCCTGCAGTGTCTGAACAAGGGTTCCAGGGTAAGTACACTGGAATATTTACAAAAAACGCTGCAGCATGTAAAGCAAACGATGCATTCCGTAGAAGGATTTCGCAATTTTCAAGTGGAACTGACACAGCTTGTAAGCAAATATCTCCATGATAAAAAGGAAAATATGAACAGCGTGATTCGTGATCCGATCTATCTGAAACTGGATATGAATGCTGTTAAATCAGAATTCTCTATGGTGCAGTGGATGACCTGGCTGATGAATAAGGTATTTGATCTGACACAGGAGGAACGGAAAGAAAAAACAGAAAAAAAGATCACAGATCAGGTAATTGATTATATCAGAGAACATTATACGGAAGATATTAACAGAAATACGCTTTCGGAGAGGTTTCATTTTTCACCGGAATACATTGGAAAAATGTTCCGGAAGGATACCGGAACGTCATTGAATGATTATATTAATTCTCTGCGCGTGGAAAAAGCGAAACATTTGCTGGAAAACACCAATACAAAGGTGATTGATATTGCGCTGGAAGTCGGATTTGATACTCTTCCGTATTTCTCATCTGTATTTAAAAAATATACGGGAGTTTCACCGGCAGAGTTTCGGAAAAAAGAATAGATATCTTAAAAACGAAAGTTTTTGTACTTTTTTGTGTAAGAACTTTCGTTTTTTTTGCGCTATGATAAGTCTATCAAAAGGAACCGGAAAGAAGAAAGGAGAAACAAATGAAGAAAAAGATTTTGGCGATTTTGATGGCTACCCTGACAGTAGGATCTCTGCTGAGCGGATGTGGTGGAGCACAGAGCAGTGATGCAAACGGAAATCAGGAGAGCAGTAAGCAGGAAAGCAGCGACAGCGAAGAACCGGCAGAGGTTGTATTTGCGTACATGACGCAGAACAATATCCCGGAGTCATCAGAACTGGAAAGAATTCAGAACCTGATCAACGATTATACAGTAGATAAGATCAATACAAAGGTCAAGCTGGTACTGTTTTCCAATTCTGATTATATGAATCAGGTGAATCTGATGCTGGCATCCGGAGAACAGCTGGATTTGTTTCAGGCCTATAATACGTCGCATCTGAAATATATTCAGGATGGAACAGCGCTGGATATTACAGAGTATCTGGACAGTGACCTGAAAGAAACAACAGAAACTCTTTACGATGGTTTTCTGGCACCGACAACGGTAGAGGGAAAAACATATGGAATTCTGAATATGGGATCTAACTATGTACCGGGTGGATTTACCTATCGTGAAGATATTACCGAGGAACTTGGAATCGATATGAGTCAGGTTACCAAACCGGAAGACTTGACGGCAGTGTTTGCAAAGGTAAAAGAAGCTTATCCGGATATGACAATCATTGATCCAAACAGAGCGAATGCGTTATTTGAAAGCTACCTGGGAAAGATTGCTAAAATTGATCCATTAGGTGACAATATTGCTTCATCCGTTTCCGGTGTGGCTTATCAGGACAATGCAACTGTAGTGGATATGTATGAAACGACAGATTTTAAAGAAGTGTGCGAACTGGCCAGAAGCTGGTTTGAAGCTGGTTATTATGCAAGTGATGCAGCTACTACAACAGCAACTACTGCAGAATTACTGATGTCCGGCAACTGCTTTGGCACATTCTGTGGCTTGGGTAATCCGAAGATTGCGCAGCAGTATACAAACAACTATGGTCATCCGTTTGAAAATGTACAGATCAGTGATTCGATGATCTGGTCTGGAAACGGCGGAGCATGGATGGTAAATTCCGGCTGTAAAGATCCTTCGGCAGCCTGCAAATTTATGAACCTGCTGTACACGGATGCATATGTAGACAACCTTCTGGTCTATGGAGAAGAAGGGGTGGATTACAAATTGGATGAAAATGGTTGTGCAGTAGCACCGGATGGATATACGGATCTGAACAGTGTAGCCTATACCGATAATATGAACTACTATTTCTGGGGAAATAAATGGCTGACCTATCCGGTTGTAGGCGGTCTGTATGGAGAAGAAAAAGAGACAAACAAGCAGCAGAATTATGATGGAGATCATTCAAACTATTATGGTTTCCTTTACGACTACAGTGATAAAGAAGCAGAATATACCGCATGCCTGAACATTGTAGAAGAGTATAAAAAATCTCTGTGGGTTGGTGCAGCAGATGTAGATACAACACTTGCCGAGATGACAAAACGACTGAAAGCAGCTGGCATGGATGACCTGATTCAGACAAAGCAGGAGCAGCTGGATGCATGGATGAGTAGCAAATAGGAAAGACTTTAAAAAAGAAAAGGCTGCGGAAATTTACCGCAGCCTTATTTATCAAAAAGGGAGTCGAATTATGACGAAAAGTGAGAAAAAACATGCCAGTAAAAATACATTAGCATTACTGTTGATTGCATTACCGGGTATTACATATCTGATCATTAATAACTATATTCCTATCATTGGAACCTTTATTGCGTTCAAAAAGTTCAGTTATGCAAAAGGAATCTGGGGAAGCCCGTGGTGTGGACTGGATAACTTTAAATTTTTGTTCCTGACAGATGATGCATGGGTCATTACGAGAAACACATTGTTATATAATCTGGCGTTTATCGTGATCGGAACCGTAGTTTCTGTGATTTTTGCAATCCTGCTGCATGAGCTGGGAGAACTGTTACGCGGAAAGTTTTTCCAGTCCGTGCTGTTGTTTCCACACTTACTGTCATGGGTTGTAACGGCGTATCTGGTATACGCGTTATTGGGAAGTACAACCGGTTTTGTGAACAATACAATTTTAGATGCGCTGGGGAAAAAAGGCGTAGACTGGTATACTGCAAAAGCTGCATGGCCGTTTATCCTGGTTATTGTATATCTTTGGAAGAATGCAGGATATAATGCGATCGTTTATATGGCAGGTATTGCAGGCATTGATAAGGAAATTTATGAAGCGGCAAAGATTGATGGCGCTTCTAAATTGAAACAGATTACGGCCATTACACTTCCGCTTCTGAGACCAACCATTGTTATTATGACATTGATGGCGATCGGTCGTGTATTCTATTCTGACTTTGGTTTGTTCTATCAGGTACCAATGAATGCAGGAACCCTGTTTTCTACGACACAGACGATTGATACGTATGTATATCGTGGTTTGATGGAACAGGGTAATGTGGGAATGTCTTCGGCAGCAGGTGTATATCAGTCATTGGTTGGTTTTGCACTGGTTATGATTGCAAACTTTATTGTACGGAAAAAAGATCCGGAAAACGCATTGTTCTAGGAGGCAGGATATGAAAAAGACAGTCAGCGATGAAAAACGATTTATTGCAATAGCAACAGTTATTTTAGTGGTAATCAGTATTGTGGCGTTGTTTCCGATGATTCTTCTGGTGGTTGCGTCCTTTACCGATGAAAATGAACTGATTACAAACGGATATCAGATTTTGCCGAAGAAACTCAGCCTGGAAGCATATACCTACATGGTAAAACAGGCAGCAACAATCGTAAGATCGTATCTTGTTACGATTGGAACAACCGTTGTCGGAACCGGATTAAGCGTATTACTGACGACTTCGATCGCATATCCGATGGCACGAAAAACATTCAAATATAGAAACGCATTATCCTTTTTTGTATATTTTACCATGCTGTTTAATGGAGGACTGGTGCCACAGTATATTATGTGGACAACATTTTTCCATATTAAAGATACGTATGCAGCACTGATTTTTCCGAATCTTCTGATGACAGCATTCAATATTTTCCTGGTAAGAAACTATTACAGCAACAGCCTGCCGGAAGCATTATATGAAGCTGCACAGCTGGACGGAGCGTCAGAGCTTGGAATTTTCACCAAAATTGTATTTCCGTTGTCGAAGCCGGTAGTTGCCACCATTGGACTGTTTACAGGTCTTTCCTACTGGAACAGCTGGACCAATGCTTTATATTACGTACAGGATCCAAAATATTTTGGTATTCAGAATCTGCTGATGCGTATCATGAAAAATATTGAATATCTGCGAAGCGGAGCATCGGAGCTGGCAGCAGAAGGACAGGCAGTTTCGCTTCCGGGAAACTCCATCCGAATGGCACTGGCATTTGTCGGAATTTTACCAATCATTATTATTTACCCGATGCTTCAGAAATATTTTATCAAAGGTGTGGTTGTCGGCGCTGTAAAAGGCTGACAGAAAGGAGAAACAGATGGCAGCATATGTACATTGCAATTTTCACTCCTGTATCCTGCGGATGCAGGTAGATGTTTCGATTCTGCTTCCGGAAAAAGAGCGAATGGAAGATGTAGAGCAGGGAAAAAAGGGAGAGACTTTCGGGAAAAACAAAAAATATCAGACCCTGTATCTGCTGCATGGATTTACAGGAGACCATCTTTCGTATCTGAGGACCTCCAAGATTGAGCGTTATGCAGATGAGCATCAGATTATGGTGGTTATGCCAAGCGTATATAACAGCGCCTATACGGATATGAAATACGGACTGGATTATTTTTCTTATCTGACAGAAGAACTGACAGATTTTGTGGAGAGAAATTTCCCGGCAGCAACAAAGCGGGAAAACCGTTTTATTGCAGGAATGTCGATGGGAGGTTATGGCGCTTATAAATGGGGACTTACCTGTCCGGAAAAATTTGCGGCAATCGGAGGCGTTGCGGGATCTTATCATGCAGAATATCGTTATCAGGGAAAGGTAAATACGGTATCCACTCTTTGTGAAGCGTTATATGGCGATCCGCCTGCAATTACACCGGAGGTTCATGATGTTTTTACACTGTTGAAAAACCGGAAAGAAGAAGGAAGAGATATTCCGAGACTGTATACCTGCTGTGGTACAGAGGACAGACGTCATCAGGATTCTGTCGATCTGAAGGAGTTTGCAGATCAGCTGGGAGTTCCGCTGCTGTTTGAAGAGGGACCGGGAAGACATGATGATATTTTCTTTGATGAATATATTCAGAAGATTCTGGACTGGATGAACTTTGCAGGAAAATCAGTAGAAGAGTAAAATATACCGCAAAGTGGGGCTTGCAGATTGCGGAAAGGATTTTTCAGACACGCGCTAAGCGAAAACACTACAAAATATGGAGTTATTTAGGAGATAAAAATCTATATTTGTAGAAATTTTTCTTAGTGCGGCAGCCCCACGGGAAGCACAGGGAGAAGAGGAAAATGGAGATAGAAAAAGCAGCTGTAGCCGGAACACTGGAATCCAGCGATTGTATGGTTACGGTAGAAGATGGGGATGGCAACATAGATCTGGTACTGGAAAGTACAGTGATTCATCAGTATGGAAATCAGATCCGTCATGTGGTTCTGGATACTCTGGAAAATCTGGGAGTTCAGAACGTAAAAATTAAGATTGTAGATAAAGGAGCTCTGGACTGCACCATCCGTGCAAGGGTGGAAGCTGCGGTATACCGTTCCGCCGGGCAGTCGGAGCAGCTGCCATGGGGAGGTGCGATCCGATGAGAGACGCAAAAAAACGATTACGTCGTACCATGATGTTTTTAAACGCACAGAAGCCGGGACTGATTAAAGATCCCTATATTTATGGAGCAGATTCTCTGATGTTGGATCTGGAAGATGCAGTGGCAGAAAATCAGAAGGACGCGGCCAGATTTTCCCTGTTTCATGCACTTCGCACGATTGATTATCATGGAGCGGAACGGATTGTACGTATCAATGGCCTGGACACACCTTTCTGGAAGGAAGATATCCGTTGCGCAGTAGCCGGTGGATGTGATGGCATCCGGATTCCGAAGACAGAGACAGCACAAGATGTAAAGATAGTGGAGCAGCAAATTTTAAAGGCAGAGAATGAGTTTGGCAGACCGGAGAACAGTACCTTAATTATGGCAGCGATAGAATCGGCAAGAGGTGTGGTGAAGGCGTTAGAAATTTGCGAGGCTTCGAAAAGGCTGTTTGGTATCGCGCTGTCCGGTGGGGATTACACGAAAGATCTGCATACCCACATTACGGGAACCGGAATAGAACTGATGGGAGCAAGACAGCAGCTTGTCATCGCTGCACGGGCAGCAGGTGTACAGTGTTTTGATACCGTCTATACAGATTTGGAAAACGAAGAGGGCTTTCGGGAAGACGTCAATACGATTCACCTGATGGGCTTTGATGGGAAATCGATTATCAATCCAAGACAGATCCGTATTGTACATGAGATTTTTACACCGAAAGAAAAAGAGATTATTTTTGCGGAAAAAGTAGTCCGTGAGATTGATAGCAAAAAGGCACAGGGAATCGGTGTGTTTACTGTAGATGGAAAGATGATTGATATTGCGTTTTATGATGGCGCAAAGCGAACCATTGAACTGGCCAAGGCTTCCGGTGTGTACGAGGGGGAACTGTAAAATGAAAAATGCAGTAGGGAGAGAAATTCCCGAGGAAATATTGAAGATAACAGGAAAAGAAGTATTTCACGGAGTGCATTATTATGATGGTTATGAATATCGGAAAGATGGTCCGAAAACCCGCTGTGTGGTGAATTCCGATGGCAGTAAACTGGTGAAAACAATTCATGAGGCACTGGTGAAATGCGAAATCCGGGATGGCATGACAATTGGATTTCATCATCATTTCCGGGATGGTGATCTGGTTGTAAATATGGTGATGGAAGAAATCCATAAAATGGGTATTAAAAATATTACCATTTGTGCCAGCTCTCTTGGGAAAGCGCATGCAGGACTGGTGCCGTACATGGAAGATGGAACGATTACGGGAATCCAGTCTTCCGGTGTGCGCGGTGAGATTGGAAAGGCGATTTCTGAGGGAAAACTGAAAGGGCTTGCAGTGATGCGCTCTCACGGTGGCAGAGTTCGGGCAATCGAAACAGGAGAAGTACACCTGGATATTGCATTTATCGGAGCACCGACGTGCGATGATTATGGAAACTGTCGTGGTATCGGTGGAAAGGCAGATTGCGGAGTATTGTCCTATGCGATGGTAGATGCTGATTATGCAGACAGGGTCGTAGCAATTACGGACTGCCTGGTGCCGTTTCCTAATTTTCCGGCACATATTTCTATGACCAAAGTCGATTATGTAGTAGTGGTAGATGCGATCGGAGATCCGAAAAAAATTGCAACAGGTGCAGCAAAACCGACGAAAGATATGAGAAAACTGATGATGGCGGATTACTGTACACGATTTGTAACGTCTACCCCGTACTTTAAAGATGGATTTTCCTATCAGACCGGTGTGGGAGGCGCGTCTATCGCTTCCACCATTTCGCTGGCAAAAATCATGAAGGAACGTGGAATCCGTATGCGTTTCGGTGTCGGAGGTCTGACAAAACCGATGTGTGATCTTCTGGATAACAATCAGGTTGATGTACTTCTGGATACGCAGGATTTTGATCTGGATGCGGTAGAATCGGTAAAAGATATCAGACATTTCAGAATCAGTGCCGGTGAATATGCAGATCCTTTTAACAAGGGCGCAGTAGTCAACAAACTGGACTTTGTGATTCTGGCAGCACTGGAAGTAGATGTAAATTTCAATTGCAATGTTGTAGTAGGATCTGATGGAGTTATAACAGGCGCGCAGGGAGGTCATCCGGATACGGCGGCAGGTGCAAAATGCACCATTGTACTGACTCCTTTATTACAGGGAAGAATTCCGGCAATCTGTACGGAAGTAACAACAGTGACAACACCGGGAGAATCTGTAGATGTAGTCATCACGGAATATGGAGTTGCAGTTAATCCACTGCGAAAAGATCTGCTGGAAGCAGTAAAAAACAGTGGACTTCCGCTGAAAACGATAGAAGAACTTCGGGATTTGGCTTACCGGATTGCAGGAGAACCGGAGAAAGTAGAATTTGGCGAACGTGTTGTAGGAATTATTGAAAGCAGAGATGGAACCATCATGGATGTAGTTCGTCAGATTAAACCATTCCGATTTAAAGAGGAAAAGAATATACTCCCGGAGCCAGTACATAAATAAGAGAAGGGAGGGCAGGCAGTGAGTGACTATATGGAAGAAACAGGGGATCCTTTTACCGGGAAAAAGAAAGAGGAACTCAAAAAATTTCTGGAATACATGGGACTTACTTATGATGAGCAGATTACACATTCCATCGTATTGCGAAAAGAGAAAGAAATCATAGCAACTGCTTCCTGCCAGAAAAATATCATAAAATGTGTTGCGGTATCAGAAGAGTATCAAGGACAGAATCTGCTGGCACATCTTATGACATCTCTGATTGAATATTTTTATGGAATGGGAATTTCTCATTTTTTCGGATTTACCAAGCCTCAGAACAAAGAACTGTTTTGCAGTATGGGAATGTATCCGGTGACACAGACAGAAAAAATTCTTCTTCTGGAAAATGACAAAAACGGACTTGAAAAATTCCTGAAACGATTAAAAAAAGAAACACAGGAACAGCAGAAATGCAAAGTGGAAAACAGACATGAAAACGGTATCGGTGCAGTGGTTATGAATTGTAATCCCTTTACCAGAGGACATGAATACCTGATCCGGGAGGCGGCAAAAAAAAACAAATGGCTGCACATTTTTATCCTCTCAGAAGAACAGAGCTTTCTGACAACGAGAGAACGGTATCAGTTGGTAAAAGAAGGAATACAGGAAATTCCAAATGTGATTCTTCACCAGACCTCAGAATACATGATTTCGCCGGCTGTGTTTCCGACATATTTTATCAAAGAAAAAGCGAAAGCCTATGAGATGAATTGCCAGTTGGATATTCAGTTATTTGGAGAGCGTATTGCACCGGAACTTAATATAACGGATCGCTATGTAGGCAGTGAACCGGCCTGCGATGTGACACATACCTATAACCAGTGCTTACGGGAGCAGCTGCCGTGCTATCAGATCCGCTTTCATGAAATTCCCAGAAAAACATATGGAGACCAGATCATCAGTGCATCTGAGGTCAGAAAAAGATATGCGGAAAATCAATTAAAAAGCGTCTGCGGGATGCTTCCGGAAAGTACCTGGCGCTATCTGGAAAGGAAAAAGAATGAAAACGGAAAATAAAGTTTCCTTAGAGCAGGTATTGTGGAGCCGAGAAAAAAGGGTGGCAACGCAGAAAGAGCTTCTTGAAAAATATCCGGGTACCTTAATCTGCTTTATGCTCAATATTCCGGGTCCGGAAAAGGTAAATGAACTTTTCGAAAAGGTCTTTTATGAAGGACTAGAAAAGATACAGAATAAGCTGGAAACGGAAAAAATTTCGACGGAAGTCCGGCTGGTACAAGAAAACATAACCGGATATGAAGGATATTTGGTTGTGAAAGCAGACGGCTGCCAGGTGAAAAAGCTTATGATTGCTTTGGAAGAGACGAAGATCGGGAGACTGTATGATATTGATGTATTGGAAAAAGAAAATACGAAAATCAGCAGAAAGGATCTTGGATTTCCGGAAAGAAAATGTCTGTTATGCGACAACCCGGCCTGCCAGTGTGGCAGAAGCAGAAAACATTCGATCGAAGAATTGAGAAAAAAGATCTATGATATCATATGGGAAGAGCAGCTACAAAGAGGCGTAGCCGCTGAGATCAGTCAGGCCCTGATGGAAGAAGTGTATACGACACCAAAACCAGGCTTAGTAGACCGGGAGGATACCGGTGCACATACAGATATGGACTGTCAGACATTTCAAAAGAGTACAGAGGCGATCGCCGAAGATCTGGCGGCAATGTTTGAAGCAGGGTATTCCTGGGAGGCAGATCCGGAGACGCTGTTTCCGCTTCTCAGAGAAAGAGGAAAAAAGACGGAAGAAAAAATGTTTGTTGCAACCGGAGGAGTCAATACGCACAAAGGAATCATTTTTACGATTGGCATTCTTGCAGCTGCAGCCGGAATTTCCCTGAGAAATTACGGAAAAATCGAGTCGGAGGATGTTTGCCGGATCAGTCTGGAAATGACAAAAAAAGAGTTGGAACAGGATCTGAGAAAATTAAAACAAAGCTCGGGGATCACGCATGGAGAAAAAATTTACTGCCATCTGGGCGAGAAAGGAGTCCGGGGACTGGCGATGAGCGGATATCCGATTCTGTGTGAACGTACGGTTCCTCATATGAAGCAGTATATAGCAAATAACAGGGATCAAAATCAGATCAATGTACAGATTCTTCTTGAGATTATAGGAGAGCTTACGGACACAAATGTCATCAGCAGAACCAGTGAGAAAGAAATGCGATGGCTGCAAACAGAAGCAAGGGCAATTCTTAAGACAGGTGGTGCTTTTTGCGCGGAGGGTTTGCAAAAAGTGCGAGAACTGAATCAGATTTGTATCCGGAAAAATATGAGTCCGGGAGGAGCTGCGGATTTACTTGCGGCAACGATTTTTTTGTGCCGCATGGAAACCTTGATGGAACGTTTGAAAAGTATAACATAATAAAAATATATGACGCTGTCATTGATCTTAAAATGTACGGTCGCTCTTAATGCTGAATATTTTCAGCTGTTAAGAGCGGCCGTTTACGTTGGAAATATACGGCAGTATTGTCGGAAGAAAATGGTTACTGTTTGCCTGAAGGTTGATTGCATCAAAAAAAGGAGTCTGCTATACTGTAGCTATGTTTATTTTTTTGGCAGAAGTGGATCAGAACAGGAGGAGCGAAACATGAGTCTGCAGTTTATTATGGGAAATTCGGGAGCTGGAAAGTCGAGATATGCGTATCAGAAAATTCTGGCGGAAGCGATGCGCCACCCGGAGAAAACTTATCTGATCATTGTGCCGGAGCAGTTTACAATGCAGACGCAGAAAGAGCTTGTGTCACTGCATCCGGCGGGCGGTATTTTAAATGTTGATATTTTGAGCTTCCAGCGTCTGGCTTACCGTATTTTTGAGGAGACCGGAGGCAGTCTGTACCCGGTGCTCGAAGAAACGGGAAAGAGTCTTGTGGTAAAACGCGTTGCACAGGAGAAGAAAAAGGAGCTGACGATTCTTGGAAGTACGTTAAAGAGAACCGGCGCAGTTTCGCAGATGAAATCGTTGATTTCCGAGCTGAAGCAGTATCAGATTGCGCCGTCCGAGCTTGATACGTGGGCGGAGGAGACGGGAGAGAAAAAGCTGCTGGCAGCAAAGCTGAAAGACACCGGGGTAATCTACCGTGCATTTGAAGAATATCTGGAAAATCGCTACGTGACGGCGGAGGATGTGCTGGAGGTTCTGGCGGGAAAGCTGGAAGAATCATCACTCATTCGAAACAGTGAGGTACTGGTGGACGGATTTACCGGATTTACGCCAGTACAGATCGGTGTGCTTGGAAAACTGTTCCGGCTTTGTGAAAAGGTCTATGTGACGATTATTATGGATGAGCGGGAGGATCCGTATAAAAAGGCAATCCCGCACCAGCTCTTTGCGATGAGCCGCCAGCTGATTCAACAGCTTATGAAAGCGGCAGACGAAGCAGGGTGCCCAGTGGAGCCGGAAATCTGGGTCAGACGCTCGGGATATGGCCGTTTTCAGTCGGGAAGCATGATGGATCAGTTGGAACAGAACCTGTTTCGATATGGAATAAGAAGGATTGTCGGAACAGAGGCAGGAAAAAGAGCAGAGTCAAAAGCAGGGGCAGGAACAAATGGAAAGAACAAAAAAGAAATTGGGCCAAGCACGCTGGAAAATGCACAGAAAACGAAAAAGGAGCATTTGGAGTCCGGACAAAATCTGAAACAGCAGGGTATTTACATTAGTGTAGCGCCATCTCCACGTGCGGAGCTCGAGGAAACGGTGCGCCTGATCCGCCGCATGGTGCGTGAGGAGAAGATGCGGTACCAGGATTTTGCCGTTCTGACCGGAGATCTTTCCATTTATGGCACATATGCGCGGGAAATTTTTGAAAAATGCGGCATTCCGTACTTTGTGGACGAAAAGCATTCTGTGCTGATGAATCCGTTCGTGGAATTTCTGCGCGCGGCGATCGAGATGGTGGTACAGAGCTTTTCCTACGAGAGCGTCTTCCGTTATCTGCGCTGCGGCCTTTCGAGTCTGAGCCGCGAGGAGACAGATGCGATGGAAAACTATGTTCTGGCACTTGGCATCCGCGGGCTGAAAGCGTATGGGGAGACGTGGACGCGGGGATACCGCGGCATCAAACCGGATGAAGTGCCGCAGCGCAATCTCCTACGGGAAAAATTCTATGCCGAAGTGCAGCCGTTTGCAGAACAGATGAAGAAAAAAGACGCCACGGTGCGGGAGCGGACGGAGGCACTGTACGCACTGGCGGTGCAGAATCAGATGCAGGAAAAACTTGAGGAGCGGCGGCAGCAGTTTGAAGAGCGGGGACAGGAGGCATTTGCAAAAGAATACAGCCAGATTTACGGTATTGTCATGGAGCTTCTGGATAAGATTGTCGAGGTGCTGGGCGATGAAAAAATGACGTTGGCAGAGTATCAGGAGATTCTGGAGGCTGGCTTTGCAGAGGCTTCTGTTGGCATTATTCCGCCGACCGCGGACCAGGTACTGATCGGTGACAATGAGAGATCACGTCTGAAGGATATCCGTGTGTTGTTTTTCGTCGGTGTGAACGACGGGCTGATTCCGCGTCACGACGCGGGAGGCGGTATTCTTTCGGAGTATGACCGCGAGGAGCTGGAGCGCGCGGATGCAAAACTCTCCCCGACGGCGCGGGAGACGATGTATCAGCAGAAATTCCATCTCTACCGAAATCTGACAAAACCATCGGAGCGGCTGTACCTTTCCTTTGCGAAAGCGGGCGCGTCCGGCGAGGCGCAGAATCCGTCGTATCTGATTAACGAAATCCGAAAACTCTTCCCGGAGATCCCGGTGCGGGATATCGAAAAAGAGGAAAATCCGGAGGAAAAACTGGAAATGCCGCGTTCCGGGGAGGCACTGTTTCTGGAGGAGCTTGGAAAGGCGGCAGAGGGCGAGATGAATCCGCTGTTTGAAGAGCTTTACCGCTGGTATGCGGCACATCCGGAGGCGGGGATTCCGGCGGAGACATATCGGAAAGCGGCTTTTCTGCGCTGTGCGGACGGTGTGATCGGAAGGAGTGCGGCATCGGCGCTGTACGGGGACACTTTGAAAAACAGTGCGACACGGCTGGAAAAGTATGCGGCATGTGCGTTTGCCCACTTTATGGAGTTCGGACTTCAGATCCGCGAGCGGGATCAGTATGAGCTGAAAGCGGCCGATATGGGAACGGTTATGCATGAAGCACTCGAAAAGTTTTCAAAAAAACTGCAGGAAAATGGCGAGACATGGAAGACTGTCGGGGATGATACCCGTGACCGCCTGATCGAGGAGTGCGTCGAGGAGACGATGGCAGATTACGGAAACACGATTTTCCAGAGCTCAAGCCGGAATCAGTATCGCATCATCCGCGTAAAGCGGATTCTGAAACGGACGGTGTGGGCGCTGCAGCAGCAGATTCGGCAGGGAGAATTTGAGCCGGGTGAATTTGAGGTTTCGTTCTCCATGGAGGACTCCTTGTCGGCGATTAATATTGATCTGTCGGAGCATGAGAAGATGCGCCTGCGCGGACGGATTGACCGCGTGGATCTCTGTGAGACGGACGATAAGGTGTATGTAAAGATCATTGATTACAAATCGGGCAACACCACATTTTCCCTGCTGAATCTGTATCACGGGCTGCAGCTGCAGCTGGTGGTTTATATGGATGCGGCGATGGAAATGCTGCGGGGACAGCATCCGAAAAAAGAAATCCTTCCCGGGGGAATTCTCTATTATCACATTGATGATCCGGTACTCGAATCGGATACTCCATTGTCAGACGAAGAGGCCGAGCAGGCGCTGCTTTTCGCACTGCGTCCGGATGGACTGGTGAATTCCGGAGAGGAAATCTATCGTGCCATGGATCAGGATTTTGAGGGAAAATCGCAGATGATCCCCGTGGAAATCAAGAAAAACGGTGAAATTTCCACAGCGCGTTCAAAAGTGGCATCGACGGAAGAGTTTGCGGTGATTACTCGCTATGTAGAGCACGAGATCCGGCAGTGTGGAGAGGCCATCTATGCGGGAAATATTGCGGTGAATCCTTACCGGAGTGATATAGAAACCAGCTGTACCTATTGTCCTTATGGTTCGGTGTGCGGGATGGATGCAAAAATTCCGGGATATGAATACCGGCAGTTTGCATCCATGAAAAAAGAAGAAGTGCTTGACCAGATGCAGACAGAGCTTGCCAGAAACAGGGGAAAGGAGGAGCGATCAGATGAAATGGACGAAGGAACAGCAGAACGTCATTGATTTCAGAAACCGGGATATTCTCGTCTCGGCGGCAGCGGGATCGGGAAAAACAGCGGTGCTTGTGGCACGTATTATCCAAAGGATTCTCGACCCGCAGAATCCGGTTGATATCGACCGGCTTTTGGTTGTGACATTTACGAAGGCAGCGGCGGCGGAGATGCGGGAGCGTATCGGGGCCGCCATTGAGGCAGAATGTGAAAAAGATCCCCAAAACACGCATTTGCGCAGACAGTCGGCACTGATTCACAATGCCATGATCACAACGATTGACAGTTTCTGCCTTTTTGTGGTACGGAATCATTTTGAAGAGATCAGTCTGGACCCGAATTTCAGGATTGCAGATGAAGGAGAGATCCGGCTGCTGGAGCAGGACGTGCTGGAGCAGGTGTTTGAAGATAACTATGCGCGGCAGGAAAAGACGTTTCTTTCACTGATTGATGCCTATGCCGGAAAAAGAAACGACCACGGGGTGCGGGAGATGGTGGCAAAGATTTACCGGATGT
>ERZ827452.1448-NODE-1448-length-22355-cov-3.694484_pt1 | contig 22355 bp, 19 predicted proteins | sample MGYA00519866_ERZ827452 | MGnify/ENA primary metagenome ERZ827452 (study PRJEB31778, sample SAMEA3449307) | human gut metagenome | biome: human gut; feature: human-associated habitat; material: faeces | place: United Kingdom | collected 2010/2012 ... | reverse complement strand
CTGCGCTGACCGTAAGAACACATAGGCTAGAAAGCAAAAATCCCATCAGCGAAGCCGATTTGGAATGGATTTTTGCTCGTAACTATGAAGGTTCTGAATAGTTACGATTGCGATTCTATCGACAGGTCCAAATGGATCAATGTCTGAATCAGAGTTTATTATATCGAAAAAACCAGGAAAATCAAGAGATTGCCTGGTTTTTCACAAAAACATATAAAGTTATACCATGTTTTTTAAGAAATAAGATACTGAATCGTTACGAAATAAGGAATGGAGCCATGCAGTTTACCGGTGCTTTTTTGTAAAGTATACCACATTCCATCCGATGATCAATAGCCATGCCACTCCAAGGGATGTCAGCAGTACCTTTGCAGTGGTTGGAAGCGGTCCCAGGTCCTTTGCTCCATTTTGGCTGCCGGTGGTCTCCATATGCTCATCCAGATGATAGAGAGCGGTCACATCATCAAATAATTTCTCCATATATGCTTCATCCACCGTTTCCTTCCGCCGGACGGATTTGACAGTATTTTCAATCAACTGGCCGGCTGCATTCCTTAAAGAGGTAGAGCCGTTGAAAACCGGAGTCACAAAGGTGTCTGCCGCATGGTCTAACAGCAGCCTGGACGCTTTGATCTTTACATCATAATAAGTATCATTGTCTTCCCCGGCCCTGGATAAATAATCCTGGTATTCGGCGCTTGCCTGGGCCTTTGAGGTGACAGGAACGTAGCCTTCTGTCTGGGAGTAGGCGATCTGTACGTCATTGGACAGCAGATACTGGGTAAAGAGCCAGGACGCTAACACCTCCTGGGGATCATTTTTATTGAAGATACAGATGGAAGGACCCTGGGAGATCATCTGCGGGTGTTCCGGGTCAAACTGCGGAACAGCCATGACCTCTGTTGTAAAATCGATAAATGCGTCAGCGCTGATGTCAGACAGCGGCGCATGGCTTCCCATCCAGGTGGAACCGGCGGTGGAGTCAATGGCAAAGACACACTGACCTGCATTTAAGAAGTTGGCCGGATAGCTGGAGATCTTAAAAGTGGAAAATGCCCCGGTTTTGGCGTGATCCGCAATGGTGTAAAGCAGATCCCTGGTGGTATCATTAAAAATCTGGATATTACCGTTTTCATCGGAATACCCGGCATGCTTCTGCTTTAACATCTGGATCATCATGTTGTCCGTGGATTTGTAAATAAATGGGATCATGACCTTCTGGCCATTTAAGGTGTAAACGCCATTTCCATCCTTTTTTGCGGCGGCCTCTGACACTTCCCATAGAAAGTCCCAAGTCAGAGTGTCTGGAATGGTATAGCCCAGCTTTTCCACCAGATCCCGGTTGATATAGCAGGCTTCCGTGGAGCGCATGTAAGGAACGGCGTAGTAGGTGCCGTTAAAAGAGCATTCATCCAGGAACTGTGGGATGATCTCTTCTCTGGTCGGTGAATCAAAGGCGATTTCGCTGCCGCCAAGCCCAAAACGGCTGTCTGCAAATAAATCATTTAACGGAACCACCACCTGATCACCAGTCAGATAGGTGGCAATGTGGTCCGGATACGTGATACAGACATTAGGGGTTGTTCCGGTGGAAATGTTGGTGATCACATCGTTATAGATCTTTCCATAGTCTGTATACAACCGTAGATTTACGGTGATGTTGGGGTAAATGGCCTCAAAGTCTTCAATAGCTTTCTTGTAAATATCTGTCTGCCGTTTATTTGTATCATTTTTTGCCCAGAAGGTGATCTCGTAATTGCGGTTCGTTTCAAATGTTTCCGGAACAGAAAAGGTTTCCGCCTGCTGTCTTGCGCCATGGCAGCCGGAGAGGACCAGAGATGTACCTGCGGCTGCAAGGCACATGGAAAGGCACATGGCGGAACGATGTTTGTGCAGGTGCCTGCGATGGTTCACAGAAGCATCAGAACCGGATCGCGCTCCAGATGCCTCCGGGTGCTGTAATCGTTTCATAAATTCCATCATCCTTTGATACCTCCCTGTGACACGCCGGCCATGATCTTTTTCCGGAACAGGAAAAACAGCAGGATCAATGGCAGGGAAATCACCACAACTGCTGCCATCATAGCCGGGATATTCTCGCGGCCAAAGCCATTTTCCCGGATTTCCTGGATACCGTTGGATACCAGAAAATAAGCGGGATCGTCGGTGATCAGACGCGGCCATGCGTAGGAATTCCAGCACTCGATGACTTTTAAAATGGTTACGGTGATCAGGGTCGGACGGCAGATGGGGAGCATGACCTTCCATAAGTATTTCAGATCAGAGGTTCCGTCCACCTTGGCGGCCCGGTAAAGTTCATCGGGAACCTGTTCAAAATTTTCTTTCAATAAATAGATGTAAAACACGGAAGTGACCGACGGCAGTACCAGTCCCGCGAAGGTGTTACGCAGCTTCAGATTGGTGATGGTGGCAAAGTTGGTGATGATCACTAACTCTGTCGGAATCATCATCAGGGACAAAAACAGGGTAAATACCAGGTCCTTTCCACGGAAATTCAGTCTGGCAAAGGCATAGGCGGCTAATGTAATCACAAATAGCATCAACGCTGTGGTGATCACGGTAAAGATCAGGGTATTCAGAAGATATCCCATCAGCGGAACCGCTGTAAATGCGTTGCGGTAATTCTCAAGGGTAGGCGCCAGCGTGAAAAATGAAGGCGTGTGTTCTGCGTTGTAGGCGCCATAATCCTTCAGGGATGTCAGCACCATCCAGTAAAATGGAAACAGGACGATCACCGCCCATATGGTCAGAAGGAGGTAGGTCACTGCCTTTTGCACAGCTGCAAAGGTACTTTTGGGATCTTTTTTACGATGCTGTTCCATTTCCTACTCCTTTCTTCCGTGACTGGCGTAAGACCGGCTGACCATCAGGTTGATGCAGGTAATGGTCAGGACGATGATAAATAAAATGACGGCGGCAGCGGAAGCATAGGATGGGAATCCACCGCTGTTGCCATAAAGCATATCGTAGATGTAGCCGACGATGGTGTTCATACCGGCGGCATTTAAGTCTGTTCCGAACAGAGCCACCACATCGCTGTAGGCCTTAAAGGCGCCGATAAATCCGGTGATCACCAGATAGAAGATCATCGGGGAGATCATCGGCAGGGTGATCCGCAGGAAAATGCGAAATGCGGAGGTGCCGTCCACTTTGGCGGCCTTGTAGTAGTCCCGGTTGACGGAGGCTAAAGCACTGGTGAGGATCAGAATCTTAAACGGCATGACCACCCAGATGGTATAAATGCACAAAACCGTCATTTTTGCCCAGTAAGGACCGGAGATAAAGTCCACGGAATTACCGCCAGACCACTGGATCAGCAGATTGATCAGTCCGTCCGTATACTCGGTTTTCTGGAACAGTACCATAAAGACCAGACCGACTGCCAGGGTGTTCGTTACGTAGGGCAGAAAATAGATGGTCTGGTAAAGGTCTCTCAACGGACGGATGGAGCTTAGGCCCAGAGAGATCAAAAGCGCCAGCAGAGTGGAGACCGGAACCGTGATGATCACCAGGATAAAGGTGTTTTTTACCGCCTGCAGAAAATAGGTGTCATGCAGCACATAGGAATAGTTGTAAAGTCCTGTACCGAAGTAGCTCTGGGAAGCAAAATTATAGCCCTCTTCCGCAGAATATACGAATACATCGATCAGCGGATAGACCATAAAAGCGCCTAAAAACAGCAGAGCCGGCAGCAGATACAGCCAGGCCTTTGAATTGTGTTTATTCATAGGAATTTACCTCATGGTTGGTGGAGAATGGAATCCGTTCTCCGGTTTCTGCCTGGAATAAATGCACTTTTCCTGGTTTTAAGGAGAAGCTTACAGTTCTGGCACCTGGATCGGGGAGTTTGTCCGTGTTGGTGATAGCACGGATCACCGGGTTTTCACAGTCTGGATGGGAGGCGGTGATGCTGGTGTCACGTCCCATGACTTCGATCCGGTTCATATGGCAGGAGAGAGGGCCGTCTGGACGGTAGATAAGTCCCTCCGGCCGGATGCCTGCGGTCACTTCCTGATCAGAAACTCCTGGAGTGGCAAGAACTGCATTCTTTCCAATAAAAAGAGTCTGATCCTTGACAAAGCCGTGGAAGACATTAATTGGTGGTGTGCCTAAAAACTTGGCTACAAATAAATTGGAGGGGAAATCATAGACATCCTGAGGCTTTCCCAGCTGCTGCAGAATCCCATCCTTCATCACGGCGATCAGGTCACAGATGCTCATGGCTTCTTCCTGGTCATGGGTGACAAAAATGGTAGTGATCTTTGTCTCCCTCTGGATCCGGCGGATCTCTTCACGGGTCTGGAGACGGAGTCTGGCGTCTAAGTTGGACAGCGGCTCGTCTAAAAGCAGGACGTGGGGCATTTTCACCAATGCCCTGGCGATGGCGACACGCTGCTGCTGGCCGCCGGACAACTCACTGGGACGGCGTTCCATCAGCTCGTCAATCTGAACCAGCTTTGCTGCTTCATCCACCCGGCGCTTCAATTCCTCTTTTGTTAATTTATCTTTTCCCTTTAAATTTTCCAATGGAAACTGGATGTTCTGGCGGACCGTCAGATGAGGATACAGGGCGTAATTCTGGAACACCATGCCCACGCCCCGGTGTTCCGGCTCTAAGGCAGTCACATCCCGGTCTCCGAAGAAAATAGTTCCTTCCGTGGCTTTTTCCAGTCCGCAGATCAGATTCAGTGTGGTGCTCTTTCCACAGCCGGATGGGCCGAGAAGCCCTACTAATTTACCATCCGGGATTTCCAGGGTCAGATCGTTGACTGCAGTGATCTCACCCCGCGTTTTTTTATTGCGGTCAGGGAACCGTTTTGTCAGGTTCCGAAGCAGTATTTTCATAATGATTTCCTCCAATACAGAAAGCAGACTTTAAAAACGATTATAGCGGACTTTCTTCAATAACGCAATGATTTCACAATCCAAAAGCGTTCAAAAAGAATGAAAAAAGAATCAACAAACTGTTGAAATAAAATTGACAAATAGTTGAAATACTGATATACTCACTTTAACACATAAAAAGGTTGAATTGATGAAACAAAAATGATATCAAGAGGACAGGAAAGGACTTCGTAATGACAAAAAAAGAAGCGTTTGATTTCCTGGACCGGATGGCGAGAGGGATTGCCGTCATGTTCGGAGAACAATGTGAAACCATTGTCCACGAGATGGATGGACAGAAAGTGAAGAACCTGGCGATTTATAATGGACATGTATCTGGAAGGACTACAGGATCCACGTTGAGTATTTATGGAAGAGATACCATGATGGATGAGGAAGACCAGAAAGTGAATCTGGATCTGGACTATGTGAACCAGATGGTGATCACTTCTTCAGGAAAGACCATGAAGTCCTCCACGTTTCATTTCCGGGGAGAGGATTATCATTTTGCTCTGGGTATCAACTATGATATCTCAGTGATGAGCCAGATGAGCCGGATCATGGACGGACTGCTGCGGACGGATGCCACCCTGCAGACTTCCCTGTTCGGTACGGGAAACAGCATGGAAGAGGTGTTTGAGTCCTGTAGCGAGATGGTGAAGAGACCATTTTCCCAGATGCAGAAGGCGGACCGGCTGACCTTGGTCAGTATTTTAAAAGAAAAAGGATTTTTCCAGATGCAGCGCAGCGTTCCTTACGCGGCAGAACGTCTGGGAGTCACAAAATATACGATTTATAATTACTTAAATGAATTAGGCGGCGTATAAAGCCAGGAGGGGTTACGAATGAAAATCGTAGAGGCGCAGGAAGCCAGAGAGAAGTTGACCATGCCGGTCTGCATTGATCTGATGCGTACTGCATTAAAGGAACTGGAGGAAGGAAACTGGACACAGCCGGTCCGCTCCATTGCGGTACTTCCGGGCGGAGAAAAATTTGGATTTATGCCAGCCTGGTTAAAGGACAGTTACGGTGCAAAGGTGCTGGTAGCATGTCCACAGAATGCCGGAACTGCTTATCCATCCCACATTGGTTATGTGATGATGTTTGACGGAGCCCACGGGGAGGTCATGGGACTGGCAGACGCTTCCGTGATCACAGAGGTCCGGACCGGCGCTGTATCTGGAGTGGCTACGGATCTGCTGGCAAGAAAAGACGCCCACCATCTGGCGGTGATCGGCGCCGGAGCCCAGGGACGTTCCCATCTGGCAGCCATGATGGAGGTACGGGACATCCAGAAGGTCACCGTTTATGACCAGAGAAGAGAGGCTGCAAAAAAGTATCAGAAAGAGATGGAAGAGAAGTACAAGATTCCAGTGATGGTGTGTGACAGTGTGGAAGAGGCTGTAAAAGGAGCCGAGATCATCTGTACCGTAACGCCAAGTAAGGAGCCATATCTGAAAGCAGAGTGGATCACCCCGGGAGCCCATATCAATGCGGTGGGCGCTTTTACACCGAACACCAGGGAGATCGAAAGCAGTCTGATGGCAAAAGCGAAGCTTTACGCCGATCAGGTGGAGGCCATGAAGAAGGAATGTGGAGAGTACCTGATCCCGAAGAATGAGGGACTTTTCGGGGAAGAACATATCACAGGTTCCATCGGCGGGATTTTAGCCGGACAAGTACCTGGAAGAGAAAATGACACAGAGATTACCCTGTTTGATGCATTGGGACTGGCAGTAGAGGATGTAGCATGCGGCCGTTTCCTTTGCAGAGAATAAGACATAAAATCAAAGAGGAGAAAAGAATATGAAAAAAAGAGCACTTGCACTGGCATTAGCCGGAGCCATGACAGCTTCTCTGACTGCATGCGGGACTTATCAGAACAGCGGCACAGAGACCACCAAAGCAGCAGAGACAACAACGGGAGCAGCAGGAGAGACAACGGCAGCAGGAGAGACTGCATCTGAGGGAGAAGTAAGTCAGGATTTCACGATGGCATATAACGGGATCGTTACGTTAAACCCGATCATGAGCCAGTCTTCCAACGATGTGAACGTCTTTTATCTGACCCAGATCCAGTTGGTGCGTTACTATGGGGACGAAGTTCAGTGTGATGCAGCAGAAACGTATGATGTGAATGATGACTGCACGGTTTACACCTTCCATTTACGTGACGGTTTAAAATGGTCCGACGGTGTTGATCTGACAGCGAAGGATTTCGAGTATGCAGCATACTGCTTACTGGCTCCTGAGATGGGAAGTCCGGCAGCCAGCAGCTGGTATGCCATCAAGAACGCAAAACAGTTCAACAATGGAGAAGTAACGGACTGGTCTGAGGTTGGCGTGAAGGCTCTGGATGATAAGACCTTAGAGATCACCATGGATCATCCGTTAAATACCTTTGATAAGACCATCGCAGTAAAAGGCTTATATCCACTGCGCCAGGACTTTGTTGAGAAGGTCGGCAGCGATAAATTAGGTTCTTCCGTAGATACCATGCTTTACTCTGGCCCATACACCATCACAGACTGGGTACTGGACAGCAGCATGGAATTAAAGAAAAATGATCTGTACTGGGATGCCAAGGACTCTTTCCCAACAGAGAATCTGCATTTCGTAGAGGTTGATGACGCCAATACGAAAGTGGCGATGTTTGAAAATGGTGAGATCGACGCCATCGAGCAGGTTTCCAGCCAGTATTTTGATCACCTGTCTGATTACCTGTACAGCTATACCGGCGGCGGTTTTATGTGGCTGTGGTTCAACCAGAAGGGTACCAGCGAGGAGACCTCTAAACTGCTTAGCAACGGAAACTTCCGTCAGGCATTAAGCTATGGCTTCAACCGGAACGCAACCGTAGCAGCAGTAAACCGGATGCACAAACCATCCAACCGCCAGGTTGATTCTAATTTCGTTGGACCAAACGGCGGCAAATTTGTTGACGAGTATCCAGTGAATTCCGTACAGTTAGACGGTGATGTAGAGCAGGCAAAGGCATATCTGGCAAAAGCCATGGAAGAATTAGGCTACAGCGATGTTTCCGAGCTTCCACAGTTAAGTCTGGTAACCTGGGATGCTTCTGAGCAGAAGCTTCTGTTGGAGACTATCATTGACCAGTGGAAACAGAACTTAGGTCTGACCAACATCCAGTTAAACCAGTATGTGATCGGTACTGCGATCGGAAGCTTCTATGATTTAAGCTATGATATCTTCTGCATCACATGGGAGACAGATGTACTTCCAACCGATGTGATGGAGTCCATGATGACCGGCGGCGAGTGTAACTATGGCATCTGGAGTGATCCAGAGTATGATAAGCTGGTAGAACAGGCAGTTCTGGAGATCGATCCTGTAAAACAGGCAGAATTGACCTCCCAGGCAGAGCAGATCTTCTTGGATGATGCAGGTATTGTACCGATCTTTGAGAACAGCAACACCAGCGCCGTACAGTCTTATGTAGAGGGCTTCCAGATGACCGCCATCAACAGCGGCTATCAGTTCAACCATCTGGTCGTAAGAAAGTAAAAATCAGCTATGTAAAGGAAATGGGCGGCGAATAACCGCCCTTTTCGTAACTGTTTCGGTGCTTTTGCCGTTATGGTTCGTGCAGCAGGTGCATAGACCTGCAGAATAGATGGAGGAGGAAAACGTTGAAACAGTACATTTTAAAGAGACTGGTCATTTCCATTGTGACCATCTGGCTGATCGCTACCAGCAGTTTCTTTTTGCTTCGTGCGCTGCCAGGCAATCCATTTACCACCCAGCAGATGATGAGTCCGGAAATGTTAAGTAAAATGATGAGTTATTATGGTCTGGATCGTCCGCTGATGGAGCAGTATGTGACTTTTATGAAAAATCTTCTTCATGGTGATTTCGGATATTCCTTAAAATATGTAGGAAAATCCGTCAATGGCGTGATCGCCCAGACATTTCCGGTATCTGCCCAGTTAGGACTTCAGTCCTATGCCATCAGTTTCCCTGTGGGAATCCTGTTTGGTATTATTGCAGCCAGAAAACGAGGAAAAGCCATTGATTATACCTTAGTTGGCTTCTCCGTATTGGGTGTTTCTATCCCGGTATTTATTCTGGCTTCTTTGTTACAGTATGTGTTTGCGATCCGCCTTGGCTGGTTTCCGGTTGCCCAGTGGAAGAGTTTTGCTTATACCATTCTTCCGACACTGACTCTGGCCATCGGTTCTATCGCCGGAAAGACCAGGATGATGAGAACTTTGATGCTGGAAGTGATCTCAGAGGATTATGTAAAGACTGCAAAGGCCAAAGGACTTTCCTCCTTCCGTATTGTGTTAAATCACCAGATCCGTAATGCGATCATTCCTATGATCCCGTCGTTAGGTATGGAGATCGTGTCCATCCTGATGGGGTCGTTCGTGGTAGAGCAGATTTTCGCTATTCCCGGAATCGGCGCTTATTTTGTCAGCTCCGTACAGAGTCTGGATTACACCATGACCCTGGGACTGACCGTATTTTTTGGAACTTTTGTTGTTGGGGCCAATTTTATCATTGACTTGATCTATGGCCTGATCGATCCCCGTATCCGGGTTACAAAGTGAGGTGAGTATCATGGCAAATTCAGAAATGGAACTGTTCGATGATTCCGATTTTATCACCCTTCCCCAAGGGGAAAATAAGGGAGATGTGATGGTGCGGCCAAGCGTCAGCTACTGGAGTGATGTATGGCGCCGGATCTGCAGCGACAGGGTAGCCATGGTCAGTCTGGCTGTGATTACGATCATCGCTCTGATGGCGGTTTTTGCGCCAATCCTCTGTCCTTATAAATATGAAACAACCGATCTTCTGGCAACGAATTTAGGACCATGCAGAGAACATTGGTTTGGCACAGATTCGCTGGGACGAGATCAGTGGGCCAGAGTCTGGGTCGGTGCAAGGACCTCTCTTCTGATCGGTATCGGCGGCGCCATCGTTCCCCAGATCATCGGTATTTTCCTGGGGGGTATCTCCGGATATTTCGGAGGCTGGGTGGATATGCTGATCATGCGTATCATCGATATCGGTGTCTGCATCCCATCCCTGGTTTATGTGACGCTGATCATGCTGTGGCTGGGGTCCGGTCCGGTTGCCATCGTCTTAGCCATCGCCATCACCGGTTGGATGGATTCTGGACGGGTAGTCCGTGGGCGTATGCTTCAGTTTAAGAACCGGGAGTTCGTTCTGGCGGCAAAGACCCAGGGCGCATCTTCCCTGCGGATCATTTTCCGCCATATTTTACCGAATATTTTAGGACAGCAGGTAGTCAGCATTTCTTCTGCGATCCCGGGAGCGATTTTTTTGGAGGCATACCTTTCCTTTATTGGACTGGGAATTAAATCTCCGATGACTTCCTGGGGACAGTTATGCCAGATGGGAGCTTCCTTCTACCGTCTGTATCCGTATCAGCTGTTTATCCCGGGCGTTTTCATCAGCGTAACGATTTTAGCCTTTTATCTGTTTGGCAACTGCTTACGGGATGCGCTGGACCCACATTTACGGAACTGATCATACCGCGGGAGAAAGGAAGAAGAACATATGAGTGAACACTTGTTAGATGTACAGAATTTGCGGGTGTCCTTTGACACATATGCAGGAGAAGTGCAGGCAGTCCGCGGCGTCAGCTTCTATATCGACAAAGGGGAGACACTTGCGATTGTAGGTGAGTCTGGTTGTGGAAAATCAGTGTCCATCCAGACAGTGATGGGACTGCTGCCGATGCCTCCGGCCAGGATCAAAGAAGGCCATATTTATTATGAAGGAAAAGATTTAACCACTTTGACGGATAAACAGATGGAAAATTATCGTGGAAAAGAATTTTCCATGATTTTTCAGGATTCCATGACCAGTTTAAACCCGACTATGCGGGTAGGCAGGCAGATGGTGGAAGCAATCCTGGTCCATCAGAAGATCAGCCGGGAAGAGGCCAGGGAGCACGCCATCAGCCTCCTTGGAAAAGTAGGTCTGCCAGAACCGGAAAAGGTATTTAAACGGTATCCCCACACCATGTCCGGCGGTCAGCGTCAGCGTGTGATGATCGCCATGGCCATGGCCTGCAATCCGAAGATCTTATTTGCCGATGAGCCGACGACAGCCCTGGATGTGACCATGCAGGCACAGATCCTGGATCTGATGAACAGCCTGAAAAAAGAAATGGGAACTTCCATTTTGCTGATCACCCACGATCTGGGGGTAGTGGCAAAGATGGCAGACCGGATCGCGGTCATGTATGCAGGAAAAGTGGTGGAATACGGCGATGCCAGACAGATTTTCTATAACCCATGTCATCCATATACCTGGGGACTTTTGGGGGCGATGCCGAATCTGATCCAGGAAGTAAAGAGCGAGTTGTACGCTATTCCTGGCACTCCGCCAGATCTGTATGCACCGCCGAAGGGCTGTGCCTTTGCGGCCAGATGTCCATATACCATGGGAGCCTGCCTGAAGGCAGATCCTCCGGAATATACCTGCTCCGACGGGCACATTTCCCGGTGCTGGCTGATGGATAAACGGGCGAAAGAAGTGACACCGCCGGACGGAGTCCCGACACTGCCAAGAGGAGGAAAAGAACATGAGTGAGAAGACGCTTCTGGAAGTGAAAGGACTGAAAAAATATTTCCAGGTGGGAAAAGGCCAGACCTTAAAGGCGGTCGATGACATTTCCTTCCAGATCAAGAAAGGCCAGACCTTAGGACTGGTTGGAGAGTCCGGCTGTGGAAAGACTACGGTGGGAAGAACCCTGCTGCGTATCTATGAGCCGGACGCAGGAAAAATCCTTTTTGACGGCAAGGATATCAGCCGGGTCAGCAAAAAGGAGGCCAAGGAGCTGACCAGGAGAATGCAGATGGTGTTCCAGGATCCATATGCATCACTGAATCCATTTTTTACGGTTGGAGAGATCGTAGAAGAGGGAATGAAGATCCACAAAATGTACCATAGCGAAACAGAGCGGATGGAGCGGGTTTATGAGCTTCTGGAGATGGTAGGTTTAAATAAAGACCATGCGAACCGTTTCCCACATGAGTTCTCCGGCGGCCAGCGCCAGAGGGTGGGAATTGCAAGAGCTCTGGCGTTAAATCCGGAATTTATCGTCTGTGATGAGCCGATCTCCGCACTGGATGTGTCCATTCAGGCTCAGGTAGTCAATATGCTGATGAAGTTCCAGGAAGAAATGGATCTGACTTATTTGTTTATCGCTCATGATCTGTCTATGGTGCGCCATATTGCGGATCAGACGGCGGTGATGTATCTGGGAACCATGGTGGAGTATGGAAGTACCAGGGATGTGTACGAGCATCCGGTCCACCCATATACCAGAGGACTTTTATCGGCAGTCCCTGTGGCTGATCCGGACTATGAGAAAGCCCATAACCGGATTCCTATGGATGGCGAGGTGCCAAGCCCCATCAATCCGAAGCCGGGCTGCCGCTTCTGTGCCCGCTGCCGGAAGGCGACTGCCCAGTGCCATGAGGAAACACCGAAATTGCGAGATGTAGGCGGCGGTCATATGGCAGCCTGCTGGAATCTATGACATCAGGGAAAAAAGTCAAAGCCCGGATGTTAAAATGATAATAGAAAGAAGGTACCTGTATGAATACCAAAGAAATGATGCAGATCGCCCTGGATCTGGCTGGACTGACGGAAATGCCGTCTGACACTTCTATTTCCATTGAGGGAGAGGATATTACGAATGTACTGGCAGGGATCGATATGGGAACCGCAGAGCTTGCCCTGGCACGCCAGCTGGGATATGACTGCGTATTCCGTCATCATAACCTGACCCCGGCCATGGGAAAATTAGGTTATTTAGTAGCAGAAGACCATTATAAGAAAATGGTGAAAAACGGAGTCCCGGTCAATGTAGCACAGAAGCTGGTGGAGCATCGGAAACGTTCCACGGAGATCATGTTCCATGCCAATAACTTTGACGGAGCGCCATCGGTGGCAAGATTGTTAAACATGCCATTTTTAGGAATCCACACACCTGCGGATCTATTAGGTGAGAGAGCAGTGGAAGCAAAGGTGGCTGAGGTAATGGCAGAAAAGGAAAATCCGACGGTTCAGGATCTGATGGACCGGATCTTGACCATCCGTGAGTTTAAAGAGGCTCCAGAGGGCCAGAAACCAGCTATCTGGGTTGGTTCTCCGGAAAGCTATTCTGGAAAAGTCCTGGTAGAGTTTTCGGGTGGCCTGTCTGCGGAGCTGGATGAGGTAAAGGCTTATATTGACGCTGGAATCGGAACCTTCGTCTGCATGCACATGGAAGGCGACATCGTTAAGGCATTACAGGAAGACAACCGCTGCAACGTGATCGTAACCGGACATATGGCCAGCGATTCTGTCGGTATGAACCGGATCATGGATGAGTGGGAGAAGCATGGAATCAAGACAACCAGAATTGGAGGCTTGGTATAAATGGCAGAACTTCTGATCAAAGGCGGCATGGTGATCGATGGGACCGGAAATGCCGGATATGAAGCAGATGTTTTTGTAAAAGATGGAAAGATCGCGAAAATCGTAAAAATTGCGAAAAACGAAAAAAACAAAACAAGTTCATCGGATTTTGCAGCGGCAGCTGTACAGGTGCTGGATGCAAGAGGAAAGCTCGTGACACCAGGATTTATCAATATGCATTCCCATTCGGACTGCTCCGTTGCCATGTATCCGGAGATGGAATCTACTCTGGGACAGGGGATTACCACAGAGTTTGCCGGACACTGTGGACTGGGGGTGGCACCGGTGGACAAATACTGGCTGTATATGTTCCCAGAGAAACGGGCATTTTCCAGAGTGATCCCGGAGCCCATCGGAGGCATCAATCCCTATGACGCTTACGTAGTTCCAACAGACTGCCTGAGGAAACCATTTGAAGAAGCTTATGGAGAAACATTGGACTGGTCTACCTATGGAGAATTTACTGACCATATGAGAAAACGCGGCATGGGAGCCAATCTGGTATTGGTGGCAGGCCATGCCCAGATGCGGCTTCAGGCTATGGGACTGGATTATATGCGGGATGCCACCAAAGAAGAGCTTCAGGCCATGGAAGCTTCTTTAAATGATGCCATGGATCACGGAGCCATTGGCCTTAGCCTTGGCCTGGACTATGAGCCGGGAATGTTTGCCGGGGAAGAGGAGCTGCTGCGTCTGATGAAAGTGGTGGCAGAGCGGGATGGCATCGTGACAGCCCACACCAGAAGCAGAGATCATGCCTATTACGGTCATTCCCAGAATTTCCTGGATGGTCTGAAGGAATTTATAGAACTGGGCAAAAAGAGTGGAGCCAGAATCCATGTGAGCCATATCCAGAACGGATATCATATGGAACCAGAAGACGATAACCTGACAGCCCTGGCAGTGGAGCGCACACTGGAAGTGCTGGAAACGGCCAGAAAAGAAGGAGTTCGTGTGACCTGGGATGTGATCCCTAAATATGCCTTTGGCCCATTCCATTATCCAATGGCCGCCGGCATGTTCCAGCCTTATGTGGAGCAGTGCGGCGGCTGTCAGGAATTTTCCAGAAAACTGGCGATTGGTACTTACCGCCAGAATATCGAGAAAGAGATCCGTTCCGGCAACCACGCATCCAGAGGAATTTTCACCCGGTTTAATCCGAAAAATGATCCAAACTGGGATACGGCGAAGGTAATTACCAGATGCAGTGATGAAACTGTGGTTGGAAAGACCATCCGGGAGGCGGCTGCTGGAAAGGACAGTCTGACCTTTTTGCTGGATCTTCTGGAAAAAGACCCTTATGTGGCAGTGATTCCATTAGGAAGAAGGCCGGTTTCCACACCAGACCGGGATGCTTTTGTGGCAAAAGAGGAAGCTACCATCGGGCTGGATACCTGGACCTTTCGTTATGATGCAGCTCTTTCAGAGGGGGATATGCCGCTGGAGTGCGGTTCTCCGGCAACTTACGAGGGAATGACCGTATTTTTCCAGACAGAGCGGGAAAAACAGGTTCCGGTGGAAGTGACTGTCCGGAAACTGACCGGCAATGCGGCGAAAGAGCTGGGACTTTGTGACCGGGGACTGGTAAAGGAAGGTCTGGCTGCAGATCTACTGGTGATTGATCTGGAACATTTTGACCCGAAAGAGAATCTGGCGGATCCGAGACATGCTCCACAGGGACTGGATTATGTGCTGGTCGGCGGGGAGATTGCTGTGGACCACGGCGTACATACCCATGTGAACCAGGGACAGATTTTACAAGCTGCACAATGGCAGAAAATGGAAGGAAATGAAGTATGAATAAGTTTGATTTTGAGACCATTGCGGATTCCATTGATTATGGGTTCGGAACGGATTTTTCCATGGAACACACCATGATGGCAGGGGCGCAGCTTCATGTAAAGACTGCTCCGTCTGTGATCCGGGCATTAAAAGGCTTATCAGAGGCGGGGCTGTTTGGCTGGACTCCGTCAGATGAGAAAAAATATATAGACGCAACCGTAAACTGGATGAAAACAGTGCGGGAATGGAATGTACGCAAAGACTGGATCGTGCCATCCTATGGTATTTTACAGGCCATGTGCACTTCTATCCGTGCATTTACCGATCCGGGAGATGGCATCATCATCCAGCCGCCGGTGTATTTATTATATGCCAGAGCCATTGACCGCTGCGGACGTAATCTGGTGAATAACCCATTGGTATACAAGGGCGATCACTGGGAAATGGATTTTGTGGATCTGGAAGAGAAAATGAGCAGACCGGAAAATAAGCTGATGCTGTTATGTAACCCCCACAACCCAACTATGGATGTGTGGGAGAAGAAGGATTTAGAGCGGGTGGCCCGTCTGGCAGCCAAATACCACGTGCTGGTGGTCGTGGATGAGATCTACGCCGAGCATGTGTGGGAAGAGGGGCTGATGGTTCCTTATGGAGCTCTTTCTGATGCGGAGCACAACTGCATTGTCTGCACCAGCCTTGGAAAGTCTTTCAACTTTACCGGTACCAGCCATGCCAACATCATTATCCCGGATGACGCCATCCGTGGAGCCTATATCACCCAGCGCAACAGCGATCACTACGGAAGCTTAAGCCCGTTTATGAGAGCGGCTCTTCTGGGGGGATACACCAAGGAGGGCAAAGAGTGGATCGAGGCCCTGATGGAATTTTCCGGGGAAAATGAGAAGATTGTCCGAGATTTCTTTGCGGAGAATTTTCCAAAGGTCCATTTCTGCCGCCACCGCGCAGGCACTTTACTATGGGCGGATTTCCGGGAAATGGGAACCGAAGAAGAAGTCTATGCCTGGTTCCAGAAAGCAGGTGTAGAGCCGGATCTGGGAAGCAAGTACGGAGAAGAGGGAAGAGGTTTTCTGCGGCTTCAGATCGGTATGCCGAAGCGGGAACTGATTTATGCTTTAGAAAGAATAAAAAAGGCTTATGTGAAAGAATAAATAGTTTCACAAGATAAAAAAAGATGGTATAATGACGATAGTTTATGTCAGAGTACCATCTTTTTCCGTATAATAGGAAATTTCGTTGGAATTATCTGTTATACGAAAATAACGCTCCGTGGGAATCATGCGCCAAGTCTCACGGATGTTCGACTTGAAAGGAGAGAAATCATGAATTATGGTATGAGATGCCATGATATCTGTCCGAAAACAGATATTGATACGTTATTTGACACGGTGGCAGCGAATCATGTAGACCAGATCCAGCTGGCCATGGGCAAGTCCATTGCCGGTTACAGCTTTGATCATGGACATTATTCCCCGGGTTTTGCCAGAATGATCAAGAAGAAACTGGATGAGAGAAACATCCACGTGGCAGTTTTAGGCTGTTACATCAATCCGGTGAATCCAGATGAGAAAGAGCGCCAGAAAGCGGTCCAGAAGTTTATTGAGCATCTGAAATACGCCAAGGTGATCGGGGCTGATATGGTGGGGACGGAAACGGGCCGTTATGACGCGGATTTCAAAGTAGTTCCTTATACTTATACGGAAGGCTGCTATCAGCTGTTGTTAAAGAGTATGCGGGAAATTGTCTCTGCAGCGGAAAAATTAGGTGTGACTGTGGGAATCGAGGCGGTTCATGACCACACCCTGTATTGTCCGGAGATTATGAGACGGTTCTTAGAAGATATCGACTCACCAAATGTAGAAGCCATCTTAGACCCGGTGAACCTGATCAGTGCGGATAACTATCTGGATCAGGACGAAGTGATCAATAAGGCTTTCCGCCTTTACGGAGACCGGATCAGCGCCATCCATGTGAAGGATTTTGTGATGAAGGACGGTCAGCCGGAGTTTGCGTATGTAGGCGATGGACTGCTTCATTATGAAACGCTGATGCGGAATCTGAAGAAAGACAAGCCATACATCGCAATGCTTCTGGAGAATTCCACTCCGGAGCGGTATCATAAGGATGTGGAGTATCTGCAGAAGATTTATGATGCAGTATAAAGATAGAAAATCAGGAGGATATAAGCATGACATTAAAAGAAGAAGCACTGGCAAAACATTATGAGTGGAAGGGTAAGATCGAGGTCATTTCCAGAACCCCGATCAAGAACCGGGAACAGCTGTCTCTGGCATATACCCCAGGTGTTGCAGAGCCATGTCTGGAGATCGCAAAAGATCCAATGAAGGTTTATGAATTGACCAGACGGCAGAATCTGGTGGCAGTGATCACGGATGGAACTGCAGTGTTAGGTCTTGGAGATATCGGTCCAGAAGCAGCAATGCCGGTTATGGAAGGCAAATGTGCTCTGTTTAAAGAGTTTGCAGGCGTTGACGCATTCCCGATCTGTATTGATTCCAAAGATCCGAAGGTGATCATTGATACCATCGCATTGATCTCCAAGAGCTTTGGCGGCATCAACCTGGAGGATATCTCCGCTCCGAGATGCTTTGAGATCGAGGCAGAGTTAAAGAAACGCTGTGATATTCCGGTATTTCATGATGACCAGCACGGAACTGCGATCGTTGTTTCTGCTGCATTATTAAATGCCATTAAGGTAGTCGGCAAAGAGATGGGAACCCTGGAAATTGTGATCAATGGCGCAGGCGCGGCAGGTATTTCTATCGCCAAGATGCTGATCCAGTTAGGCTTTGGCAATGTGATCCTGTGCGATATCAAAGGCGCGATCTATGAGGGAGCTGACTGGTTAAATCCGGCACAGGCAGAGATGGCGAAGGTTACCAATAAAGATAAGAAACAGGGTACTCTGGCAGATGTGATGAAGGGCGCAGATGTATTTATCGGCGTTTCCAGACCGAACCTGGTATCCCAGGATATGGTCCGTTCCATGAATCAGGGTGCGATCGTGTTCCCAATGGCAAATCCGACTCCGGAGATCATGCCGGATGAGGCTCTGGCAGCAGGTGCAGCAGTGGTAGGAACCGGACGTTCCGATTTCCCGAACCAGATCAATAATGTACTGGCTTTCCCGGGTATTTTCAAGGGTGCGCTGGCTGTTATGGCGACAGACATTACAGAGTCCATGAAGATGGCAGCAGCAAAAGCCATCGCAAGCGTTGTAAAACCAGAGCAGTTAACTGCCCAGTATATCCTGCCGCAGGCATTTGATCCAGAGGTTGTACAGGCAGTGGCTGATGCAGTGGCAGAGGACGCGAAAGCTCACGGACTGAACCGTCTGTAATGACAGAAAAAGTAACTGTCCAGCAGATCTGTGCATTGGAGCATTATGAGAAATAATAGTTAAGGAAGAATTGAATGGAAGAAAAGAAGTTCCGAAATAAAGTAGGGTGGTTCCAGTTTCTATGCTGTGCCATGGTGATCTGGAGCCACGCTGGAAATGCTGAGTTATTTTTAGGCAAAGCCGGGAAGAACCACTGGCTGTCACGCCTGGAGTACGTCCATTTTCCGGCAGTGATGGGAGTCAGTATCCCCTGCTTTTTCATGATTTCGGGCTATCTTTTCTTCCGCTTTTTTACCTTTGACCAGTTAACAGAAAAATGGAAACGGCGGGTGCAGACACTTCTGATCCCATATCTGTGCTGGAACCTGCTTTACTATGTGGGATATCTGGCTGGAAGCCGGATTCCGGCAGTAGCGGATATCGTTAACCGGCCAGACCTTCAGTTTTCTTTAAAGGAAATGCTGGAAGCGCTGTTTTTCTATGATTATAATCCGGTCTTCTGGTTTATGTACCAGCTGATCCTGCTGGTGGCGCTGGCTCCGGTGATCTTCCAGTGCATGAGAAGTGTACGGGGCGGTGTGGGATTTCTATTCCTGGTGATGGCAGGTATCTTTTTTCATTTGTCATTTCCGAGGCTTGGTGCAGCTTCCTCCTTGAATCTGGATGCCCTGTTTTATTATGGACTGGGAGCTTTTGGTGCCCTTCACGGCAGAACCTGCATCGAGGGCGCGTGGACGAAACGTCGGTGCCTCATTGGTGTGATCCTTGTATGGGCCGGTATCCGCGCCGGTGTTCCCTATCATACCAGGGCTTTTATTCCTGGGATCGTCGTGGAATATTCCATGGCAGTGTCCGGCTTATGGCTTTTGGTCAATGAAAACTGGCTTCCAATAGAAAGACCGTGGATGAGGCATACATTTTTCGTCTATGCCTTGCATTTTATTCCGGTGCGTTTCTTGAATAAAGTGGCAGCTATGATTTTTTATGGAAATCAGTGGGTGGCAGCAGCTCTCTATGTGCTGATGCCGGTGATGGCTATGGGGATTTGTTATGTGGCAGCCTGGATCCTGCGCCGGATCACTCCCAAGGTGTGGAGATGGCTGTCCGGCGGCAGGTGAGAAAGAAGACCTCTCAGCAGGTCATAAACGGTTACTTCCGGGTATGGGGCAGACGCCCGCGGAAGAACCGTTTTTTTAATTCTGACCAGTGGAACGGGATCAGCGGATAGATATAGCTTTTTCCGGCGATGGTCTTATTGAACACAATGGCGCAGGCAGAGAAGATGATTCCGGCAATGTAACCCCAGATATTAAAAATGGCGGTCAGAAGCAGAAGAAGCAGTCTCATGAATTTCAGGGCGTAGCCCAGCTCAAAACTGGCCTGGGAGTAGTTAGCCACGGTGACGAAGGCCATGTATAACATGGTTTCTGAGTTGAACCAGCCGGATTTTACCGAGTATTCGCCCAGAACGATACCGGCAATGACGCTCAAAGGGGTAGTCAGCATACTTGGGGTGTTGATGGCCGCCAGCCGCAGACCGTCAATGGCGAATTCCAGGATAAAAAGCTGGAATACCAGAGGGACATGAGGAGCCTCTGACAGCTTTAGAAATTCCAGCCAGGGCGGCAGAAGGTGGGGATTCTGCATCAGCATCAGCCAGGTAGGCGTCAAAAGCAGCGTCAGGATGGAGATCACCATGCGGGACAGCCGAAGATAAGTTCCTGTCACCGGAGGAAAATAATAATCGTCTGCTTCTTCAATGATATCAAACACAGAAGAAGGCAGAATCATGGCAGCAGGAGAATTGTCCACCAGAATGATGATATTTCCCTCCAGAATGGATGCCGCGGCGGTATCAGGCCGCTCAGAAAACTTGAATTTCGGGAATGGATTGTACCATTTGTGGGGATAGAGACATTCCGCCAGACTTTCCTGATTCATGGTTAGGGCGTCCACATGGATGCTGTTCATTCGTTTCTTGATCTGCGTTAACATCTGCTCATCTACCCGTCCTTTCATGTAGCAGATGGCGATGTCGGTATGGGAACTTTCCCCCATGGTCATGATTTCCATGGTCAGTTTTGGATCACGGATCCTCCGGCGGATCAGTGCGGTATTGAAGATCAGGGTCTCTACGAAGCCGTCTCTGGAACCCCGCATGACCTTGTCTTTTTCTGGTTCTGATACACCTCTGGCCGGATAGGTGCGGCAGTCGATGGCCAGACAGCGGTCATACCCATCAATGAAGACACAGGTGATCCCGCTCAACAGCAGGGTGATGACAGAATCCTCCGTGTCCAGCAGGTCTACTTCGCCATAAGGCACGTACTGTTTGGAAAATTCGTGAACATCCGACGGCATGGCCTCCGGTTTGATGGAAGACCAGGCTTGAAGGATCTTTAGCAAAACCTCGTCTTTGGTGAAGCCGTCCACAAAATACAGGCAGGCATCCCTTCCTCCGACCCTGGCTGTGCGGTAGACCACATCAAAATTCGTCCCAACATCCAACAAGGAATGCAAATGAGAAATATTATCAGATAATACGGAAGAAAACTGCATAGTGCCTCCTTTTGACTGGAATGTACGCAATCGTAACATTTATAGATGTCATAGAAGGAGTATTTACAGAAAATAGCAGGTTTATGTATGGAAAAATAGCAGGTAAAATTGACGTAAAAATACATAAATCGACTTTGAAAAGAAATGAAATTGTGCAAAATGACAGTGACAATGGTTGACAGGCGGGAAAATTAATGGTACTATTAATATTGTGAGAAGCACAAAGGGGTGCCTTACATGTAATCTTTTGGCATGGGGATGCCAGAATCTTACAACATATAATGTGACGGTGATAATCGTGACGTGGAAGCTGCTTTCTGTGGGGGAAAGGCAGCTTCCTTTTTTGTATGATAGGAATGTTGGAATTATTGATGATGCAAAACAATTGCTTTGTTGGATTTTATTTTTCATTACGAACAGGCTTGCTTTTTTGCGTGGGGGGGGTAATATACATATTGTCAGGGGTAAACTATGAAAATACAGCATAGTTGCGAAACCTGATGAATTACCGAGAAATGAGAGGAGAATTAGGGATGAAACGCAGTATGAGATTTGCAGCTGTTATGATGGCAGCAGTGATGACAGTAGGGACAGCTTCTACAGCAATGGCAGCAGAGTGGAAACAGGATTCCAAAGGCTGGTGGTGGCAGAATGATGACGGAAGTTATCCGGCAGCTTCCTGGCAGTGGCTTGATGGCAATCATGATGGTGTGGCTGAGTGCTATTATTTTGATCAGGCAGGCTATATGCTCAGCAATGCGAAAACCCCGGATGGTTATCAGGTAAATGCTGATGGTGCGTGGGTAATAAATGATGCAGTTCAGACCAAGGCAGTGGCAGCTTCTGGACAGACCAAGGCACAGGCTGCTGATGATTACAGTGGTACTTATCTTGATCAGTGGAGTGATGGAACAGTTGTGACTCATGTGATCGCCTACAATCCGGCAGATAAGACTCTGACAGACACCAGAACAGTCGGTGGTTCCACTTATGTAGATAACTATCGTTATTATGGTGCAGGCTGGAATGGATATACCTGCTTTGAACTGGTATCAGCAGATGAGAAAGCCTCTATTTTCTTCTCTGCGCCAGGCGTGATGGAAACCGGATATTCTACCATCCATAGACAGTAATCTGAATGGATTTCGCAGGAAATATGGGGGTAAAAAACATGCAGAAAAAGAAAATGCTTGTGCAGGCAGCCGCAGTATTAGGTGCAACTGCGTTGTCAGCCTCTCCTGTACTGGCCGCTGGGTGGCAGAAGGATGCA
>ERZ827452.1447-NODE-1447-length-22357-cov-3.523182_pt1 | contig 22357 bp, 20 predicted proteins | sample MGYA00519866_ERZ827452 | MGnify/ENA primary metagenome ERZ827452 (study PRJEB31778, sample SAMEA3449307) | human gut metagenome | biome: human gut; feature: human-associated habitat; material: faeces | place: United Kingdom | collected 2010/2012 ... | reverse complement strand
TCGGCAAGATCTGCAACCTTCCGCAGCCCCTCTGCCATCTGCTCCATCCGGGATGGGGTGAGCATCAGACGGTCCAGCAGTCCCTCGGGCATATGATTCTCTCTGCCGCGGGCGAGATCCTTCTCATTCTCGCGGATAATCTCATCGGTATGTGCCACAAGTGCCTCTGCCGCTGCACGCAGCACCTCGTTCTTCGTATTCGTGTCCAGATTGCCGATCTGTCTGCTCACTTCTTTTGCGCTCTTACAAAGTTCTGTCAGTTCCATATCCTTTCCATCCTTTCTGTCAGATCCGATATTCCCGCTCCTCCGTATAAATCCGATGCATCCGCACGTCGGTGGGAAGCACCGCAAGCTGTTCCTCGATCTGCCCTTCAAACGCTACCGCCATGCGGGACAGCTTCGGAAACCTTGCAAAATAGCGGTCATAATAACCGCCGCCATACCCGTACCGGTTCCCCTTACGGTCAAAGACCAGTCCGGGCACCAGCACCACCGCATCCTCTTCCCCGATCCGTTTGCAGCTCTCATCCGGCTCCATCACATGAAATGCGCCCTCCCGCACCCTGGAAAGCTCTCTGATCCGGTAAAACTCCATCCGGTGTGTGTCCTGCATTCTCTTCACCTGGCCGCAGTCCCGCTGCAGCCGCTCTTTTGATGTAACCGGAAGCGCCACCGTCTTGCCGTCCGAAAGTGCCTGTGCCAGAAACGGCAGACAGTCAGCCTCCGCGCCGAGCGGATAATAGCCGTAGATGACAGCGCTGTTATGATACCAGTCAGACGCCGCCAGCCTCTCACAGATCTTTCTGCTTTTTTCCTGCACTTCCTCCTGCGGCAGTTCCATCCGCCATGCTTTGTGCCGCGCCCTTATCTGCTGACGCGCCTTCTCCTGTGTCAGCGCTGCGTCAGGAAAGTCCTGTCTTTTTTCCATACTTATCTCCAAGGTTCTCCACGGAACCGTCCGGATTCACCATATCGATATTGTTAAGCTGCGCCGCCAGATTTTTCTTCACATCCGCAACATACTGCTTGCGCAGCAGCGCCTGCTCCTTTTTTTCTTCCTCCGTCAGCCCTTCCGCCTTCGACTTGCGGTATAACGCATTGATTCTGTCAATCTGTTCCTGGTTCATAGTGCTCCTTTTCCTGTATTCTTAACCGATCGTCTCCAAAATAAAATCTTCAATCCGGAAAGATTCTTTCTTCTTTGCCTGAAAAATGGTTCCCTTAAAGGAATCATCAAATATATGATGCAGAATGCAGACATCCCTGCCGTTCGCAATAATCATGTCTGTTCCCGAGAGCGTTGCAATCTTTGCGGCTGTCAGTTTGGTCGCCATGCCGCCGGTTCCAACATCACTGCCGGTCGAACTTTTCGCCATGCCGTAGATCGACGCATCCATCTCCTCCACCACTTCAATGAGCTTTGCATCCGGATTCTTGTGCGGATCGTCGGTAAAAAGCCCATCGATATCCGAGAGCAGGATCAAAAGATCCGCCCCGATCAGAGAAGCCACGATTGCCGAGAGCGTGTCGTTGTCGCCAAACTGCATCTCATAAGTAGAAACCGTATCATTTTCATTCACAATCGGGATTGCGCCAAGACGGAACAATTCGTCGAACGTATTCTTCGCATTCTCTCTCGAGACAGGGTTCACCATCGTGTTCTTCGTCATCAGCACCTGCCCTGCCACCTGATTGTATTCCGCAAAAAGCCGCTGATAGATCATCATCAGCCGCGCCTGGCCGACCGCCGCGCATGCCTGCTTTGTCGAAATGTCCTTCGGCCGCTCATTCATGCCAAGCGTCTGTCTGCCCACGGCAATCGCACCGGAGCTTACATCCCGCGGTTCCGCAGATTGCAGAGTTCTCTTACCAGATGCTCCAGCTTGGTAAAATTCAGATTGCCCGTCTCCCCGTAATTCAGTGAGGAAGATCCGATCTTGACTACAACTCTCTTTTTCTCATTAAAATGAAAATGCTTTTGTTCCATCTGTCTAACGTCCCCTTTATATGTAACATTTTCCAATCATTCATCCCCAATGGGCATAGAGTCTCATACTGTATTACTCTATCATATCTTCATCAAAATGGCAAATTGATGTTCTCACATTGTATGAACAGAAAGTTTATGGTACATTGGATGGGAAACATCAGAAATGGAGATTTTTATGATGAGAAAAAAGAAGGTACTCTCCTGTCTTCTGGTTCCCCTGCTCTCTGCAAATCTGCTGCTCTCCGGCTGCAGCCGCACGGCGGACGAACCGGTTACCAAGTCAGGATTTTATTTTAACACCGTCATCTCGGTCTCGATCTATGAAAAAGGGAGCGAGGAACTGCTCGATGACTGTTTTGCCCTTGCGCAAAAGTACGAGGGATATTTTTCCAATACGATTCCGGACAGCGATATTTCCAAAATCAACGATGCGGGCGGCGCTCCCGTGACAGTACACGACGAAACGATCGAACTTCTTAAAACCGGCATCGCATATGGCGACTTAAGCGGCGGCAAATTCGACATCACCATCGGCCGGCTTTCCGATCTGTGGGACATCTCAACCAAAGCGCTGCTTGATCAGACCGATGCCTCCATGATCCCCTCCGACGCGGACATTCAGACGGCTCTTGCCACAGTGGATTACCGGGAGATTCAGATTGACGGCAACACAGTGACTCTGCAAAATCCCGATACCAGGATTGATCTGGGCGGCATCGCCAAAGGCTATATCGCGGATCAGATGAAAGCCTACCTGAACCAGAAGGGAATTACTTCCGGTTACATCAATCTAGGCGGAAATGTGCTTGCGCTCGGCGCGAAGACGGACGGTTCGGCATACACCATCGGCATACAGCGTCCGTTCGGTGAGGAAAACGAAGCGATTGCCTCCGTCTCCATCACCGATCAGACCGTCGTATCCTCCGGCGTCTACGAACGCTATTTTGAAGTAGATGGGACGCGTTATCACCATATCCTGGACACCGCGACCGGTTACCCTTACGATAACGGGCTCCTTGAGGTCACGATTATCACCGGTGCATCGGTGGACGGCGACGGTCTCTCCACCACCTGTTTCTCCCTCGGGCTGGAAGACGGTATGGCGCTCGTTGAAAGCCTTGATGCTACGGAAGCTATTTTCATCACAGACGACTATGAAGTACACACCAGCTCCGGCATGGGAACCGTCATTCCCTATGAGATTCTGGAAGATTAAACAACAAAACAGGCGTGAAGAATTCGTACTTATTCCCGCGAATTCTTCACGCCTGTTTTTATTTCACACTTTCATTCCAAGAAACGATTCTTACAGGATGATTTTCGGAGAAAATCATTCTTACAGAATAATTTTCTTTGGACACTTCTGTGCACAGATACCGCATCCGACACACTTCTCCTGATCAATGTATGCCACGTTGTCAATGACATGAACTGCATCCTTCGGGCAGTTCTTCTCACACAGATGACATCCGATACATCCTACGGAACATGCCTTCATGACATCCTTGCCCTTATCCTTGGAGCTGCACTGTACAATGTGCTTTGCCTTGTAAGGAACAAGCTCGATCAGATGCTTCGGACATGCAGCAACACATTTTCCACATGCCTTACATACTTCCTTGTCAACCTGCGCAATGCCGTCCACGATATGAATCGCATCAAACGGACAAGCCTTTACACAGCTACCGTATCCAAGGCATCCGTAATTACAGGACTTCGGTCCGCCGTTCGGCACGAATGCCATGGCTGCACAGTCCTCGTTGCCGGTATACTCGTAATCGCGTCCTGCCTTCTCACAGGTTCCCGCACACTTTACAAATGCTACCTTGCGCTCGCCTTCCTCGGCTGCCACACCCATGATCTCACCGATCTTGGCTGCTACCGGCGCGCCGCCGACCGGACACTGATTGACCGGAGCCTCGCCCTTTGCGATTGCTGCTGCCAGACCGGAACAACCGGCATAACCACAGCCACCACAGTTATTTCCCGGAAGCACACCTAAGATTGCTTCCTCTTTTTCATCTACCTCTACCTTGAACTTTTCTCCGGAAATACCAAGGAAAAATCCAATCAAGATACCTACGCCGCCCACGATTAAGGCTGCAAATAAAATTGCTGTAACGTTCATCTTCTTTTTCCTCCTAAATCATTCCTGAGAATCCCATGAATGCGATTGACATCAGACATGCGGAAATCAATACGATTGCAGTACCCTGAAACGGCTTCGGGATATCATTGTACTCGATCTTCTCACGCACACCTGCCATTAAAACGATCGCAATCAGGAAACCAAATGCGGTTGCAAAACCGTTTACAACGCCTTCTAAGATACCATACTCTTTGGTTACGTTGGTAAGTGCTACACCTAATACTGCACAGTTGGTCGTGATCAGAGGAAGGAATACGCCCAGCGCCTGGTATAGGGATGGCATGCTCTTCTTCAGGAACATCTCAACAAACTGTACCAAAGCGGCAATGACCAGAATAAATGCGATGGTCTGCAGATATGTTACATTTAACGGAACCAGCACAAAGCTATAGATCAGGCTGGTCACTGCAGAAGACAGGGTGATAACGAAGATAACTGCCATACCCATACCTGCCGCAGTATCGGTTTTCTTGGAAACACCAAGGAATGGACAAAGTCCCTGGAACTGGCTCAGGATAATGTTATTTACCAGAGCAGCGCCAACAACAACTAAAATCAGTTCTTTCATTATTCTGCTCCTCCTTAATCTTCTTTCTTATCCTGTTTTTCAGCCGCCTGTTTCTCGGCCATTGCTTTCTGCTTTGCCGCAAGTGCTGCTGCTTTTTTTGCTGCTGCCTCTTTTTCTGCCTCTACACGGATATTTTCTAAGGTCGCATGGTTAGAGGAACAGGAAGCGCCGCTGCAGTGCATACAATCGCCGCCGCAGGCAAGTGCAGAATGTGGAACACTTCCGTTGGTAGCACTTGGCATCTTAAACTTATTCTGCAATGCAGTCAGAACTGCAAGTACGAAGAATGCACCTGGAGCCAGACCAAAGATACGGATGTTATAAGCCTCTGGGATAAACTGGAATCCAAATACAGAGCCGGAACCTAAGATCTCACGGCAGATCGCGATGCAGGTAAGGCCAACGGTAAAGCCAAGTCCCATGCCAAGACCGTCAAATGCGGACTCGATCGGACCGTTCTTCGCTGCATAAGCCTCGGCACGGCCCAGAATGATACAGTTTACAACGATCAGAGGGATAAAGATACCCAGAGACTCGTTCAGGCTTGGGATATATGCCTGCAATAATAACTGTACGATCGTTACCAGAGAAGCTACAATTACGATGTATGCCGGGATACGCACGCGATCTGGAATGATCTTCCGCAATGCTGAGATCAACAGGTTGGAGAAAATCAGAACTGCTGTTGTCGTCAGACCCATACCAAGACCGTTGATGGCTGTGGTTGTGGTTGCCAGAGTCGGACACATACCTAACATCAGGACGAAGGTTGGGTTTTCTTTGATGATACCGTTATATAAACGTTCGATATATTTGTTCATGCTTCCCACCTCCTACTGTGCCACGCAGTCGTTGACAAAATACAGTGCAGTATTCACTGCATTTGTCACTGCGTTGGACGTAATGGTCGCACCACTGATGGCATCGATTTCTTCATCAGAAGTGGAACCGGATTTTGTAACAGAAAACTGCTCTACTTTTTTGTCTGCAAACTGGCCTTTCCACTCCGGTTTAGAAGCGTTCATACCAAGACCAGCCGTCTCATTTAAGGTCAGGAACTCGATTCCCTTTACCTCGCCGTCGGTGGTGATACCAACGGATACAGTCACATCGCCGCCGTAACCGTCTTTGGAAGTTGCGGTCACTACATAGCCGATGGCTGCGCCGGAAGCGTCCATACCGGTTGCGCACTCATCTACGGATACATTGCCAAAATCAAGTTCTTTGACCTCTGTATTTACCTTATCCAGTGCTGCGCTATAGTCATCCATCGCAAAGCTGTCTGCATCCGCTAAAACTTCACGGAACGCACGCTCCTTCGCCGCCTGATTGGCTGCTGCGATCGGATCCTTGGTGATCTCATAAACACCACCCAGACATGCGCCAGCTACTAAAGTGATGGCAAACAGGATCAGAGCGTCTTTCATAAATCCACCTTTACTCATGATTTCTTGGCCTCCTTTCCAAATGCCACCGGAAGAGTGACCTTCTCAATCAACGGAACTAACAGGTTGCTGATGATGATCGCGTAGGATACACCCTCTGCGGAACCGCCGAAGATACGGAACAGACCAGTCAGAACACCTAACAGGATTCCGAATAAGATCTGGCCCCGTGGAGTAATTGGGCTGGTCACATAATCCGTTGCCATAAAGAACGCACCAAAGATCAGACCACCGCCGCATAAATGAGCCAGTACATATGTAAGGTTGTGCTGTCCGAAGATAAATACAAATACAGCAAAAGAGAGCAGGTAAGCTGCAGGAATACGGATGGTGATGACCTTTTTCGCCAACAGGTAAGCTGCACCGATCAACAGGGCAACTACTGATACCTCACCGATCGTTCCCGGAATCTTACCGATGAACATCGCTGCCACATCCACACTCTCTCCCTTTTTCAAGAAACTCAACGGAGTTGCCGTTGATACGCCATCTAAGGTAAAGGAAGACATCTGGTTCGCAAAAGAGATCAGAAGGAAGCATCTGGCAGCCAGGGCTGGGTTCATAAAGTTCTGTCCAAGACCACCGTATAACTGTTTTACGATGACGATCGCAAACACACCGCCCAATACCGGGATCCATACCGGGATCTCCGGAGGCATATTTAAGCCCAGGATCATACCGGTTACTACTGCACTTCCATCACTGATCGTGATCGGTCTTCCGGTCACACGCTCAAACACATACTCACTGAGCACGCAGCTGGCTACGGTAGCGATCAGGACCAGCAGAGCCTTCCATCCAAATTGATATACACCAAATACACTTGCAGGAATCATGGCGATCACGACATCCCACATCAGGTTCCTTGTCAGCACACTGCTTCTTGCATGAGGTGATGATGATACGTTTAATAAATGATTCATGATTCATCCCTCCCTATTTTCTCGCGCTGTTGCGAACAGCCACGCGCATTTCCTTAAATGCCTGGGTTAACTGCTTTCTCGCCGGACAGATCCAGGAACAGCAACCACATTCCACACATTCCATACCATTTAACTTCTTAAACTGCTCCAGATCATGCTTCATGGCAGCCTTCATCATCTTCTGCGGAACTAAGTTTTCCGGACACACGGAAACACAGCGTCCGCAGCGGATGCAGGCTGTCGGCTCCATCTCAGCTACCTGGTCTTTGGTCAGGCAGGTAATTGCGGAAGAAGTCTTAGCGACCGGAACATCTAAGGTGAACATCGCCATACCCATCATCGGGCCTCCGGAGATCACTTTCTCTGGATCCTGCTTAAAGCCGCCTGCTGCCTCGATCACTTCCTGATAGTTCGTTCCTAACAGAACGCTGAAATTCTTCGGATTAGCGATCGCATCACCAGTTACAGTCACAATACGCCGCATCAGAGGAGTGGTCTTGCATACTGCCATGTAAATCGCGCATACGGTATCTACGTTGTCTACGATACAGCCAGCGTCTGCCGGAAGCATGGAGGAATTCACCTTCCGTCCGGTTACCGCATAAATCAGGGTACGCTCACCACCCTGTGGGTACTTGGTCAGAAGCTCACACACTTCGATGCGAGGCTCGTCCTTCACCAGTTCCTTCATCTTCTTAATTGCTTCTGGCTTGTTATTCTCAATGGCGATCACACCTTTTGCATTGTCAAATAACTGAAGCATAACTTTTAAGCCTGCAACAACCTTCTCCGGCTCTTCCATCATCACACGATAATCAGAAGTCAGATATGGCTCACATTCTGCTCCATTCACGATCACGTACTCGATCTTCTCCGGCTCCTTTGGAGATAATTTTACGTGTGTCGGGAATCCTGCACCGCCGAGACCTACGATACCGGCATCTTTTACAATGTCGATGATCTCTTTTTTAGACAGCTTTGTGGCGTCACGGTCTTCCCCAAGACCTTCCACCTTTGTATAAGAACCGTCGTTTTCAATTACGATACAGTCTGCCATGGTTCCGTTGACCACACGGCGTTTCTCCACTGCTTTTACAGTACCAGATACGGCACTGATCACTGGGGCAGAAACAAAACCACCTGGCTCTCCGATTCTCTGGCCTACCAGCACCTGGTCACCCTTTTTTACCAGTGCAGTGGCAGGAGCTCCGATATGCTGGGATAACGGATAAACCATCTCTCCCTTTGGCACCAGAACTTCAATCGGCTGGTTTTCGGACAATTCTTTTCCCTCATATGGGTGAATGCCGCCTTTAAATGTAGCTAATCCCATTTAGCCAACCCTCTTTCTATACATTTTTCTATCTTTTTTGGCAAATTACACACTTTGCCATCCTGCCAAGTATAGCATAATTTAGAAATCTTCTCAATTACTAAATCCCGCATATTTACTATTTTATTGTTAAAAAAGCACCAGACAAAGGGGAAAAGTCCCCCCTGTCTAGTGCTTTTCATCCCGTTTCTCACGGTTTTACGTTTTCTATCTTATAAAAAGTTTGTGAAATTTTTGTTTATTATACGCTTTATTTATAAGATTTTTATATGCTATTATTAGGAATTTTCATTATTTATTTCCATCCGGACATGACCTGAGATGGATATTTTTCCTGGTCAAAACAATCAGAAAACACTTTTTCTATATTTTTGACATGATAATAGATCACACCATTGATATGCTCCTCTTCTACCATATCCCGGTCGATGTCACAAATCTCCAGTTCGGATAAGCGTCTTACCGTCTCCAGATGTGAAAGTGCTGCCTGGATCGTGCAGACAGGATGCTGCTTTTCTCCATTCTGATTCTTTTTTGCACAGGTGATCGCTTCATCTAATTTAAAGCTCTCGCCTGATTCAGGCATCGCACCGGCCTCTTCGACCCGTCCATCCTTCCAGCAGATCTGATAATTTCCGTGTTCGTGATCGATCCGTTCAGGATTCAACCGGATCACTGCCTTTTCAAAATGGAATTCCGAAACCGGTCCCAATTCTTCATGGAGACAGTTATGCGTCGTGTAATACCAGACCGGGACACCGGATGCCGTCCTCACACAGAGTGCTGCAGTATCAAAATTTTCCACCTCCGGATCTGTCCGGTACAATTCTGCTTTTACCTCGGTCACTGCTGCGGAATGATCCATCTGATCTCCCAGCAAAAAGAGCATATTCTGGAACTGGTGGGCATTGGAATTATTCACCGGACTGTCATTAACAAGATGACCGTGGAGTGTGCGTTTTCCGGCCCAGTTATTTCTATGATAATATGCCTTTCCGCGTTTAAAACCATGGATCGTTTTCAACACGACCGGATTGCCGAATTCACCGTTTAAGATCCTGTTTTTTAACTCTCTTGTGACCGGTGAATAGTTCATCTGATAGCCAACCGCCACAAAATGACCAGTTTCCTTCTCGATCTGCGCCATCTCCAGTGCTTCCTCAACACTGCTGCACAGGGGTTTTTCGATCAGCACATCTGAGCCATGTTTTAAGCACTTCACAACCTGCTCAAAATGCAGAGGGATCGGAGTTGAGATCACTGCCAGATCCGCATCATGCTCTTCATAGAACTGTTCAATCTCCCGGTAAACCGGAATCCCATGTTCCAGAAGAAATGGATTCTGCTTTTCCACATCCGGCATCACATCGCAGACTCCCTCCAAAATCACTGACGGATCCTGGGTCCTTTTCTCCATTTCACGCAGATAGAACTTGCCATAGCCGCCTACGCCGATCAATACAACCTTCACACATGTTTTTTCTTCCATATTTATCATCATCCTTCATAGATACTTTTATTTCGATAAGCACTCCACTCCGTCTCAAATGCACCTGGCGCCGGTATCTCTCCTAACGGGTGGCGCAGACGCATCTTGGCTTCACATGTTCCCGATGGGCATAACCAGGTCTCCTGGATCTGTTCCTGATGCGCCAGCCCATCCTCTCCATCCAGGGAAAATCGTACCAGATCCGGTATGGTGACCGCACCGTTCTCATCCTGATAAATGGCAGAACCCCGGCTTTTTCCACCAGACAGACGGTATTCTTTCATTGCGGAGAGATACATCTGCTGACACAGCCGCTGATCATAATACCGATACCATGCTGCTTCTTCTGTCCATCCAGCTGGCACAGTGACCGTTTGCGCAGCCTTTCTATCCTGCCACTGTTCCCGCTCTGCGCAGATCTCTTCCAGCATCTCTTCGATCGCTTCCGGATCCCGCAGCATCGCTGCCGCCTGGCTCATCTGCATCGCAGCCTTTTTTTCCTGTTCTTTCCAATATCCTGAATTCTTTTCAGCGGCCCATTGTCCAAGACAGATCCGTTCGTCCGCAAGTCTGAGCAACCGTTCCATTTCTTCCTGGCTCCAGCTTCGTTTTTCCTCTTTATGCGCTGCAATATACTGGGCTGCTCTTGTAGAGCCGACCTGACCGGAATTTAAGGCGCTTCCACCCGGTCGGTAGATGCCATGCGTCGCTGCTGCCTCTCCAACTGCAAAAATTCCCCTGATATTCGTCTGCCACCAGCCATCCACAGCCAGTCCGCCGTTGTTATGCTGCGCACAGACCGCCACCTCCAGCATCTCGTGTGCCAGATCCACGCCATGCTCCTTATAAAAATCAACTGCCAGCGGATTTAACTGCCATAAGCGCTCGATCGGTGTTTCCTGACAGGCCCCTGCCCGTTCAAGATACGTGCGGCACTCTTCAGAAAGTCTCTGGAAATCCACTTCTTTTCCGCCGCAATTATCCCGGTAATCCAGCCATACGCGTCTTCCTTTTACGAAGATCTCCCGGTAAACCAACAGATCGATCATGGATGAACCGTCTGCGACCTTTCTGGCATCAAATGGCCACTGATATCCCTTTAAAAAGATCATATTCATCGCCGCTTTGGTGTCCGGGTAATAGTCTAATAAAAACTCCTGCGGATCATCTCCACTCTGATCAGTAGAGACAAACCGTGGAAGCACCTGCATATAGCTTCCACTGACATTCCATCTTGGATGTAAGGAGGCCAGTCCATACTGCCACTCCGTCAGGTTTTTCCCTTTCACACCAGCCTCAAATGCCAGACCACTCGCACCATGCTGGCTGACCGGATACACACTCTGTCCATAAATCCCGGCCGGCCCGCCTGTGGCATAGACCAGATTCGTGCAGCGGATCAGCAGATGTGCTCCATTTTCTGTGTTCATGCACAGGATCCCAAACAATTTTTCTCCATCACTTAAGATGCGGATCACCTGATGATGATCCAGGATCTCGATCTTCTTTTCACGGACTGCCTGCTCCAGTTTCTCTGTCATATACCGCGATGTATACGGTCCCACACTGGTTCCCCGGTCATTCGGATCGTGATCCGTCTTATATCCTACATATTCCCCGTAGATATTGTGCGGAAATGGCACCCCAAGCTCTACCAGCTTAAAAAATCCCTGACAGGACAACGCCGCCTCACACAAGGCATGTTCGCCGTCCACGCAGCCACCATCATACAACACCTGCGCCAGCTTCCTCACACTGTCAGGTGCATCCCCGGCCAGAGACAGCTTATAGTATGTCTGCTTATCGGAGCCTGTATTACGCGAGGTTCCCCAATTCATATTCTCTGTCACGAGCGCCAGATCCCGGACTCCATACTGAAAAAGCCTGTCCGCGGCATTCAGTCCTGCCGCACCTGAACCAACCACTACGGTGTGAATCTCTCTTACATCCATTCTCATGCTCTCCTACAGTCTTTTTATATGAAAACCACCATCAATATCGATATAATTGCCCGTTGTATACAAGAATTGATCGGAGCAAAGAGCACTTACAGCACCAGCGACATCCTCCGGTGTCCCCCATCTTGGGATCGGAAAGGTTCCTTCTGCGATAAGTCGGTCATATTTTTCCTTCACTGTGCTGGTCATGTCCGTCATGATGACGCCTGGGCGTACCTCATGGACCAGGATTCCTTCTCCTGCCAGACGGTCGGCAAATAGCTTCGTGATCATGGCGATGGCACTCTTGGAAATGCAATACTCACCGCGGCTGATGGAAGAAACCTCAGCAGAGCAGGAGCCTACATTCACAATGGTTCCACGCTTTCTTCCGATCACCTCCTGTTTTAACATCTGATTGGCCACCAGCTGTGTCAAAAACATGGTTCCCTTGGCATTGATCCCCATCACACGGTCATAGCTTTCTTCCGTCATCTCAAGAAGATCTGCCCTTACAAGTGGAGCCACACCAGCGTTGTTGACCAGCACATCGATCCTGCCAAATGTCTCAAGGGTCTCCTCCACCAGCCATTTCCGGTCCTCCCGGTTATCGATCGTTCCAGAAACATAATGCCAGGTGATCCCTGCTTCCTCTAACTCTTTTAGATGCTCCATGCATTCCTCTAAGGGCTTCGTGGCAAATACCACCACCTGATACCCGTCAAGCCCCAGCTGTTTTGCGATCGCAAGCCCGATCCCGCGGCTTCCTCCTGTGACGATTGCTGTCCGTTTCATCGATTCTCCTCCTGATATTCCCGATAGTATTTCAGATAATTCTCTGGATTTCTCACCACACATCCGGTCGGTTTCCCTGCACGGATCAGATCCCCGCACTTTCCGCATGTCACACACACCTTTTTGGGATCGATCCGTCCGGTATCCCGGATCTGATTTGGGAAATCCGGATCCGCAAAGGATAAACGCCCAAACAACATCTGGTCACAAAGTCCCTCTTCGATTGCTCCTGCCGCATACAGATCGGAATACTGTCTTAGATAGGTAGGAGCAGATGCAGAGATTGCCATCTGCGGCACTGCTTTTTTCATTTCTCCGATCCCATGGATCATTCTGGCGATTCCATAAAGCGGATGCTCATCCGGGATATATTTGCCCATATCATATGGACGGGTCACATGGATGCTCACGTAAGGATTGCCCATGGTCAGATTCACCATCGGCATCTGGTAGTCCTCGTGAAGCTCACGGATCAGCCGGATCGGTTCTTCTAAGTTTGGAATGATCCCCTCCCCCTCCTTGACGCCAAAGCCATACGGATATGCAAAGCCATCGTAAATGCCGATCCGGGCAGTCACCAGAAACTGATCTGTCTCATAAGCCTTTGCCGCCTGGATCCCGTTGCGCAGCAGTCTGGTTCTGTTTTCAAAGCTTCCGCCATACATGCCAGGGCGGATATAGGCAGAGGATAACTCCGCCAGCAGATAACCATGGCAGGATTTGATATCTACTGCATCAAAGCCGGCCTCTCTCGCGAGCCATGCCGCTTCCCCGAATTTCTCCTCCAGAGATTTCAGATAATCATCCGACACGATGCAGCTGTCATCTGCCTTTCTTAATTTTTCATATTCCGGATGACGGTATGCGATCATCGGAGCCGGTTTCCCCTGTGGATTGGAATAGCGGCCGCTGTGATTGGCCTGCATCACCAGATACGGAGCAAAGCCATTGGCTTTTCGTCCCGCCTCCTTCACTGCTTCCGTCATTTTCTTATATGCGTCCAGATTATCCCTGGTCAGCATCAGCTGATGGAGACTTGATCTTCCCTCCGGCACGATGGAGATCGCCTCAAACCAGATCATGCCGCTTCCACCCTCTGCTTCTCTCGCATAACGGTTGACCGTAAGCTCCGAAGGGGAACCGTCCGGAAGTCCATCTGCCCCCTCCATCGGCGCAATGCCGACCCGGTTCGGAAGCGTCACACGACCAAAGGTATACGGTGTCATCAGGATCTTTGTGTCCTTTGCCAGAGGAAGCTGGATCTCAAGCTCCTTTGCCTTTTCTTTTAATTCATCCAGTGTCCGGTAATGAAAACGTTCATGCTGCATCTTCACATTCCTCCATTTAATCTTTGAATTTTTCTTCTTCTTGCTTTATACTAAGATCGTAACGATTCAGCTTCTTCATAATTACAAGCAAAAATCAACCTTTTGATTTTCATCCTTTAGAAAGCAGGTACCTGTATGGATTGCACTCACATTCCTGAGATCAGTTGTTTTTACTCTGACACCATCGCCAGCCACATCTTAAATCCGTCCGCTCATTTTGAATATGAGATGATCCTGGTCACAGATGGTTCTGCACAGGTTCAGATCCATGATAGAACGTATCCGCTCCAACGCGGAAGTCTGCTTTTTATCAGCCGCCTGGAACAGCACCAGTTCTGCATCGTAAAGGAGCCTTACTGCCGCTACGTCCTTTCTGTCTCCAGTGATCTGCTCCTCTCCCATTTAAATGAGCCTCGTCTGGCTTCTATCTTTATGCAGCGGCCGGAATATTTTTCTCATGTAGTCCAGCTAAACGAGGAGCAGTTAGCGTATTTTCTTCCATTTTTTCAAAAAAGCGCTGATGAGTATGAAAAACAACCTGGTTTTTATACTCTCCAGAGTATTGCCCTGCTCCTTTCGATCCTAATCAGCCTGTACCGGCTCTATCCAAATGCCTTCCCCATGGAAGACTCCAGCTCTCTGTCTGCTGCAGTTTTGAATGCCCAGATCTATGTCAGCAGGCATTTCAACCGGAAGCTGACTCTTCAGGAGATTGCTGACCAGTGTTTCCTCAACCGTCACACGCTGTCTCTGGCCTTTAAGGAAATCGTTGGAATTACCTTCAAGGAATACCTGCTCCTGTTCCGGATCACAGAGGCCAAAAAGCTTCTGCTCACCACGGACCTCAGCATCGCACAGATCGGAGAATCCGTTGGCTATATCAATGTGAATAACTTCTTAAAGATCTTTCGGGAAAAGGAACGTATCACTCCGCTCCAGTATCGGAAGCAACACCTTTCCCATTAATCCTATTATAGAAAAAAGCACTTTCCGAAGAAAGTGCTTTTTATCTACAAAAATATGCTTTTTGTTACTAACTGTTTTTAATCCCTAATCTAATTCCTTCAGTCCCGTATACAGCTCATAATACCGTCCCCTCATGGCAAGCAGATCCTCATGATCACCTCGTTCGATGATCTGCCCCTGTTCCAGAACCATGATCGCATTGGCATTGCGGACAGTAGAAAGCCGATGGGCGATCACGAAAGTCGTGCGGTCTGCCATCAGACGGTCCATGCCCTTTTCGATGTGCTTCTCGGTTCTCGTATCAACAGAACTGGTCGCCTCATCTAAGATCAGGATCGGCGCTTTGGAAATCGCTGCGCGGGCAATGTTTAAGAGCTGTCTCTGGCCCTGGCTTAAATTTGCGCCGTCGCCCTCAAGCATCGTGTCATAGCCATGAGGCAGACGCATGATAAAGGAATGGGCAGAAGCCGTCTTTGCAGCCTGGATCACCTCTTCATCTGTCGCATCCAGTCTTCCGTAACGGATATTTTCCCGGACGGTTCCTGTAAACAGATGCGTATCCTGCAGCACCATCGCGATATTTCTTCTTAACTCATCCCGCTTGAGATGCCGGATATCCACTCCATCAATCGTGATCGAACCAGACTGGATATCATAGAAACGATTCAGAAGGTTGGTGATCGTGGTCTTTCCTGCACCGGTAGAACCAACAAAAGCAATCTTCTGTCCAGGCTTTGCATATAAACTGATATTCTTTAAGATCACCTTGTCCGGCGTGTAACCAAAGGTGACATCCTTTAATTCTACATGGCCGGTCATCGGCTGGAGAGTCACGGCATCTGCATCATCTGCCTGTTCCGGCTGCTCATCCATGATAGCAAACACACGTTCTGCACCAGCCAGTGCTGAGAATACATTGCTGACCTGCATGGAGATCTCATTGATCGGACGGCTGAACTGTCTGGAGAAATTTAAAAACACGGTCAGACCACCGACATCAAAATTTTTAAAGATACATAACAGACCGCCGATGCAGGCTGTCAGGGAATAATTCACCTGGCTTAAATTTCCCATCACCGGACCCATGATACCTCCAAAGAACTGGGCTTTGATCTGGTTATCTCTTAAGTCTTTATTTAACAAGGCAAATTCTTCCTTTGCCACATTCTCATGACAGAATACCTTGATGACCTTCTGTCCACTGATCATTTCTTCAATATAGCCATTCACTGCGCCAAGAGAAGTCTGCTGGGCAGAGAAATATTTCTGGCTGCGTCTGGCAACCATACCGCCCGCCTTCATCATCAACGGGATCATAATGATCGTCACTATGGTCAGATAAAGATTGGTGTAGATCATCAAAAACAGGGTTCCAACAATGCTTAAAGCGCCGGAAAACAACTGTACTAATGTGTTGGAAAGCATCTGGCCGATGGTATCCACATCGTTGGTGAAACGGCTCATTAAATCACCGTTATTGTTGGTATCGTAAAAACGGACCGGAAGATTCTGCATCTTCGTAAACAGATCGTCACGGATCTTCTGCAGGGCATTCTGGGCTACAGTCAGCATAACCTTTGCCTGAGCATAGTTTGCTGCCACGCCAACTGCATAGACCAGAGCCAACACTACCAGAGCTTTTGCCAGTCCCGCCACATCGCCGCGGCTTCCGTCAGTCGGGACAATGTAAGTGTTGATGATCGGGCGGAGCATATAGGAACCCACCAGACTGGCTATGGTATTGACGATCACACAGAAAAACGCCAGCATCATCTTAGATTTATCTTCATTTAAGTAACCCATCAGACGTTTTATGGTTGCTTTACTGTTCTTTGGCGTTCCTTTTGCCATACGGCCGCCTCCAGGACCTCCCGGTCCATGCCCCATACCGCGTTTTGGAGCTGCCACTTCTCTGCCGTAACGGTGCTTTAAGCTTTCCATCCGTCTTTTTTCATTTGCTGTCATGCTCATGATGCGCTTACCTCCTTCTCACGGTCTCTCTGTGAGTAATAGATCTCCTGGTAAGCCTCACAGTTCTTCATCAGTTCTTCATGGGTTCCCATGCCGATGATTTTTCCATCGTCCAGAACGATGATCTTGTCTGCGCTTTCCACAGAACCGATCCGCTGGGCAATGATGATCTTGGTGGTATCCTTTAAGGTGGTGCTGAAGCTTTCCCGGATCTTAGCTTCTGTTGCAGTATCGACTGCACTGGTGCTGTCATCCAGGATCAGGATCTTCGGCTTCTTTAATAATGCCCTGGCAATACAGAGTCTCTGTTTCTGACCGCCTGATACGTTGGAGCCGCCCTGTCCCAGGTCAGAATCATACCCCTTTGTGAAAGATATAACAAAACCATCTGCCTGAGCTGCCCCGGCTGCACTTCTTACTTCCTCCTCACTGGCCTCTTCATTGCCCCAGCGCAGGTTCTCGTCGATGGTCCCGGAAAATAAGACATTTTTCTGAAGTACCATACCGACACCGTCACGCAGATTCTTTAAGGAATATTCTCTTACATCCACGCCGTCTACCAGCACCTGTCCCTCAGTTACATCGTAAAGTCTTGGAATCAGCTGCACCAGAGAGGTCTTGCCGCTTCCAGTGGTTCCAATGATACCCAGAACCTTTCCGGGTTCCGCAGTGAAATTAATGTGTTCCAGGATCTTCTCGCCACCCTCATTGCTGTAGCTGAAGGCAACATCCTTAAATTCCACTTTTCCTTCCGTCACTTTCAGATCTTTTCTGGAAGCGTTCTCATCTGTTAAGTCGATCTCTGTGTCCAGCACCTCACTGATACGTTTTACGGAGGCAATAGCACGGGAGCTCTGGAGAAGCACCATGGATAACATCATCAAGGACATCAGGATCTGTACGATATAGGTAGTAAACGCAGTCAGGTCACCTACCTGCATGTTTCCTGCAATGATGATATTGCCGCCATACCAGACAACCGCCAGGGTCGTCACGTTCATGGCAAACATCATGATCGGCATGGTCGCAATGACGATCTTCATGGCATTTAAACTACTGTCCTTTAAGTCCTGGTTCATGGTCTGGAATTTCTCTTCCTCATAATCTTCCCGGACAAAGGACTTGATCACCCTTACATTGGTCAACGCTTCCTGAATACCGGAATTTAATTTATCAATCTTCTTCTGCATCAGGGTAAAACGCGGAAATGCCTTGACCATAATGGTCACAATGGCAATGGACAAAAACGGAATGACGATCAAAATGACCAATGCCAGCTTGGCATTCATCAGAAATGCCATGATCAGCGCACCGATCAACATACCAGGAGCACGAAACAATAACCGCAGTCCCATCATGGTCACGTTCTGTACCTGCTGGACATCATTCGTCAGACGGGTCACTAAAGATCCTGTGCTGTACTGATCAATATTTTTAAAGGAAAAATTCTGCACTTTCGCAAATAATGCGTCACGCAGGTCGCTGGTAAAGCAGATGGACGCCTTCGCGGAGAAATACGCTCCTCCGATGCCTCCCGCTGCCATCACAATGGCGGTCAGCACCATGATGATGCCCATGCGGATGATGTAACCGGTATCCCGGTCTGCCACACCGTTATTAATGATCATAGACATGAATTTCGGCAATAAGATCTCACCGAACACCTCTGTCAGCATCAGAAGCGGTGCAAGTAAAAATGCCGATAAATACGGCTTAATGTACGCTGCATATCGTTTCACTGATTCGTCCTCTCTTTCTGGTCAAGTTTAAAACCAGGTTTCTATTTCTCATTTTGGCAAATCCGTTCCAGATTGCCGCAGATCCGGTTCAGAGCGCCGCCGAAGGCCTTCAATTCCTCGTCCGAAAAGCCCCGAAACATCTCTTCTTCAATCCTCTGGAAGATATTCCGGCTCTCTTCCACCACTTTCTGCCCTTTTTCTGTAATGCAGATCTGGTTGAAGCGGTTGTCTCTCTGATCCAGCTCCTTCTGGATATATCCGCCCTGCTGCAGCTTCTTTAACGAAACCGCGATGGCTGAGGTGGACACCTCCTGCCGTTCCGCCAGTTCTGTCTGGGAAATATGCGGATTCTTCGCCAGGCACATGAGAATCCGGTGCTGGCTGCGATAAACCCCGGTCGTGCTTAACTCCTGCTCTACAACCTTCCGGTGCAGACGATTTAAACGGAAATACCATTCCAAGATTCTCTGCTCCCTGGTCTGTTCCCTGCTTTTATTCTGGTCATTATTACAAAACACACCTGCGCCTCCTTCTTTCTCATCTGCCAATTAACTACCTAACGGTTAACTAGTTAATCGTTAGCATTATAATTGTTTTTGGGGGAAATTACAAGGTGGGAAGTTGTGAAATTTTTGTGAACTATTTTTCCTAAAAGAGATATGTTTTGCTGATTATAAACACGTTCCAAGCTGTGAAGACTAAACCAAAACTCCAGATAGAATATTTTCTATCTGGAGCTTTATACACTTTCTTTTCTATTTTTCTTCCCAATTAAAAAATTTTACCTTTATATTTCCATGTACATAAACTCCAAAAACCGCTTCCCTTTTTTCAGTCCTTCGCTGCTTAAATAGCATGTATCTTGGAGTTTCCCTATCTCATGCCACTGGGAGTCTTCTGCATTCCGCCAGAAAAAGCTTCTTTGCAATTTCCGATATTCAACTTTTATCCAGATAATCTCTCCTGGCATCACTTGTTCTGTTAATACATTGTACTAGTGATAAGGTGTTTACAATACTCATAAAGGGCTCCTTTTGGTTATTATTTAAGATTCGACACCTTAATTTTACCACAAATGGATGCTCTTTTTTTATTCACTTGATAGGTGAAACAGCAATATTCAATTAAAATACAGTAATCATGTGGCTTTCACCCACTTCACACGGCATAGCCGTGAATAATATAGGGTTAACAGTTACATTTTCAATATAGTTTATCCTGTGATATGATATCAGCAGAGTCTGATGTCCGAAGGCACTGCTTTTTCTCTTTTTTTTAACGACAATATCTCTGCGACTTGCGACCGGATTGTTATCGTCATTCAGAACTTTTATTATTTCGTATAAAGCTTCTTCACGATCTCTTCAATCCCCTCCTGGTGGATCTCAATATCCCTGATCTCAAAGTTGTCCAGAAGGATCTGTAAAAATGCATTCACTGACATTGCCCTTTTGTCCACCTGATAGGTCACATCATGCTCCTTTTCTGCCACACAGAGCACACCCGAATAGTTCACCGGCTGCTTCTGATGCTCATAAAGGATCCTGATGAAATAGGACTCGCTGTGACTGTTCTTGAATTTCTCTAATGAAGAGTCTGCCAGTACCACTCCCTTGTCGATGAAAATGACACGGTCACAGATGGTATCGATATCCTTCATATCATGGGTAGTCAGGATCACCGTTGTGTGCTGTTCCTTATTCAGCTCCCGGATAAAGGTTCGGATGTGATCCTTTACCAGTACATCCAGACCGATTGTAGGCTCGTCCAGATATAAGATCTGAGGATTGTGCAGCATGGCAATGGCCAGCTCTGCTCTCATCTTCTGCCCCAGACTTAGCTGTCTTACCGGCTTTCGCAGGAAACTTTCCATAGCCAGCAGCTCTGTAAACATGGAAACATTTTTCTGAAATGTTTTGTCATCAATATGGTACATCTGCTTATACAACTGAAAGGTATCCTCCATAGGCAGGTCCCAGTTCAGCTGGGAACGCTGGCCGAAAACAATGCCGATATTCTGAGCATTTTCCTTCCGGTTCCTATAAGGCAGAATGCCGTTTACCGAAACCGTTCCGGAAGTAGGCACCAGGATTCCTGAAAGCATCTTTATGGTAGTAGACTTTCCCGCACCGTTGGCTCCGATATAGCCAACCATCTCTCCCGGTTCAATGGAGAAGGACACATCCCGCACCGCTTCCTTGATCTCGTAGTTGCGTACAAACAAAGATTTTACTGCATTTAAAGTTCCCTTGGGACGCTTATATATCTTAAAATTTTTCTGCAAATGATTTACTTCTATAATTGCCATGATTTTCTCCTCCTGTTTTCGCCTGTATTATCTTCTTCCGCTTTTCTCTTATGATCCGGTTCCCTGATAAGCCTCCAGTCCCTTTTTCCAGAACTGGTAGGAGGCCCAGAACAGGACAACGCCGATAAAAGGCGTCAGATATTGAAATACAGAAGGAAGGAGCTCCTGTTTCCCTAAAAACATCTGGCTGGGATAGTAATTGATAAAAGCGTAAGGCAGTAAAAAGGTAAGCAGTATCTGGATTCCCCTGCTGTAAATGGTTAAAGGATATGAAATAAAGCGCTCCAGATTTCGATAGAACAGATCTGCCAATCCGTCACTTTTTAATATCCAGAAGGCGGGTACTGCAGTAAAGATAAATGCCGCTGCATGGATCAGTGTTGCACCCAGCATCACCATCACAAACCATAGGAATTCCCCCATTCTAAAGGAGATAGAAAGTTTCTGAATACAAATAGCGATCATAAGAACACCTATTATGTAGTTGCTTGTATAGCCTGCACTTACCTTGGTACAGATCAGATAGATCATGGGATTTACCGGACGGAGCAACACCTGATCCAGTTCTCCTCTCTGAATCAGCCTTGGCAGTTTTCCGAAGGGTCCCATAAAGAAGGTACCTGCAATGGAATAGGAAAGCATATCCATCCCGTACAGAAACAGAATTTCATACTTGGTCCAGTTTCCCATTACGTTGAACTGATTCAACATGATCAGAATTGTAATAAAGCCAGAGGACCATGCCACTATCTTAGAAAGCATCCGGACAAAATACTGTCCACGATACTCTAACTGAGTCAGAAATGTAACTCTGGCAAAGGCCGCGTATAAAGCCAGATATTCTTTAATAGATAGAGAAACCTTGTTCATATCATCAACCTCCCTGTATCTCGATGGCGGTTTGAACCCGATGCCACACAAAGCGTTCCAAGATCCAAAGTCCCAGGATCCAGGCTGCCTGCATCAAAAGTACATTGATAGCTTCTCCGCCTCTATACTCTCCCAGAAGGATTGCAATAGGCTCATACACCATATACTTAAAGGGCAAGAAGGAACAGATAGTAACCAGAAAAGAAGGATAGAACCATAAGGGGATCTTCTGACCCGCAAATATAGACATTAATCCGCCAATCAGCATTTTGGCATAGGTTCCGTTTTTGAACCAGAAAGCCAGAAGACCAACTATATACTGAAAGTAGAAATTCAGCAGAACAGCCAATGCGGTACTGACTAATGCCAGAAGGACATTCTCTGTTGACAGACTGCAGACAGGCCACAGACTGACTGATATGACAATTGTAGGAAGACCTACGAATAACAGCCTAAACAGATTGGAAGACATCTGCTCCCAGAATGAATGAGTGTATGAGAAAATCTCTGTAAATAAGATTCTTCTATGATAATTAAGGGCAAT
>ERZ827452.1441-NODE-1441-length-22481-cov-5.314011_pt1 | contig 22481 bp, 17 predicted proteins | sample MGYA00519866_ERZ827452 | MGnify/ENA primary metagenome ERZ827452 (study PRJEB31778, sample SAMEA3449307) | human gut metagenome | biome: human gut; feature: human-associated habitat; material: faeces | place: United Kingdom | collected 2010/2012 ... | reverse complement strand
ATAGCATAGTAAATTTTTAGTGTCAATCTGTAGAATATCAAATTTGCATTTTTTTCTAAAAGGGACGCCCCTTTTTCGAAAAAATTTACGAAAAGGGACACCCCTTCTTCTAGTGAATAAACAAACGGACGCTTAATTTTTGTAAAAATTTTCAAAAATTAAGCGTCCATTTGTTTATTTTTTTAGTTTCTACTATTTAATTGCCATTTTAATATTGGATAACCATTATTATATTTCCATGTTCCATCTTCATTTTGTATATCATTTGTATACTCTTCTCCTAGCTTTGTTTTTAATTGTTCTTGTGTATAGTTTTTTAAAACTTGAGGTGTAATTGATTCAATATTATTTGCTGTTCCACTGTATTTTCTTCCAATAATAGTTCCTAAATATCCTGAACCACTATCCAAACTAGTTGCCTTCGTTCCTGCCCTAGTAATTGTTCCTGCATTAATGCATCTATTCATTGTCGTATTAGATGAATAACTATAATATCCAACAATTCCTCCAACTACAGTATATGAGGTACTTGTACTAACATCTCCCGCATTATAGCAATTATTTATTGTATTTCCTAATATACTTCCTACAATTCCTCCTATATCTACTTCTCCATTAACATATTGCCCTGTTCCTATTATATTCCCTATATTATAGCAATTTTCTATATTACTTCCATGCGCATATCCAGTTATTCCTCCAACACATGAATATGCTGTTATATTACTCATATTTATACATTCTTTGAATTGTGAATTTCCATCTGCATATCCAGTTATTCCTCCTGCCATTCCATTATAATTACTTTCTGGTGCTTTTCCTACAATTTCTACTTTATTTATACATTTTTCAAATGTTGTATTAGTTGCTGTTCCACAAATTCCTCCAGCAAATTTTCCTGCTGTTATTTTTCCTTCAACTGTTAAATTAATTATTTTTCCTTTGTTCGCAGTTCCAAATAGTGATTGTTTTTGTTTGCTATTATTTATATACATTCCCGATATTTTATGTCCATTTCCATTAAATGTTCCTGAAAATGCTGTTGTTGAACCTATTGGCTCCCAACTAACTTCTTTTTCTCCTATATTTTGTCCACATATTGTACTTAAATTTATATCTGCTACTAAATTTACAGTTTTTCCTGTATATGACAAGCCACTATTTACTTTATCTCTAAAGCTTGCTAATTGTTCTGCGTTCATTATTGTTTCTTCTGATTTTTCTATTATCTTTTTCGTGTATCTATGTCCATTTGCTGTGGTTAGTATTACTTTGTATGTCTTATCAAATTCTATCGTCATGTCTTTTCCTACTGTCGTTAAGCCATCTGGTTCTAATGATAGGCTTGTTCCATCTGGATTTTCTATTTCTAGTTTTGATATTTCTGCCTCTCCTGTTGCCTTTAGTAATACACTTGCTTCATACTTTCCATCACTATTTTTTCCTAAATATTCTTTTACTTGTGCCTCTATACTTACTTTTCCTTCTAAGTCTACATCTACTATTGATATAAATTCTACCTTTTTACTTTCATCTACTTTAAATTGGTATCTATTATATACTACATATATTTCCTTTGGCGAGCCTATATCTACTTCTCCTGCTACTAATCCTACCTCTTCTAAGGCTACATAGTATGTTACACTACTATCTTCTGCCAGATAATCTATTATATCTTGCAAACTTGCAACTCCGCCTTTTTCTATTATGCATTCATCTATTTTTAATTCTATATATTCTTTGGCTGATGCTATCTCATATTTTTCTCTTGCTTCTTTTGTTCTGTTTAGTAGACCATTCTGTCCTAATGTTAAGTTAATTGCTACGCCTGCTAGAATTATTAACACAATTATTGTAATTACCAACGCTATTAAAGTTATACCACTTTGTCTGTTATTTTGTAATTTTTTCATCATTTATCTTCCTCCATTTTTTTATTTTATATACTTTTACAGTATGACCTTTAAAATTTAACTGTGTAAATTCATTTCCTTCTTTAAATTTACACTTTATTCGAAATTTCACAAAATTCATCCTATATTTTCATTTTCTAAATTTTAACAACCTTATTATCTCTGCTCTTCCCCCTAACATAAAATTTTATGCGATTTAGGTAAATTGACTATTTTAATTATAAATTAAGACTAGTGGGGACCGCTCTAGTCTATGTTAATGCGCCAGCATTTACATAGACTTAAGTGGGGAAGGCTTAATTTATAATTAAAATAATCAATTTCCCCCACTGCAACCCCAAAATTTATAAAGCACAAAAAAAGATAGAAAAAAATCCACTAAATTTGCATACCACAAAAAAGCAGATTTTTCCTATCTCTACTATCATCTATCTTTAATTCAATTAAACTATCTGTGTGTGCGTATATGTATACAGCCACAACGGTTTTAGCTTTCGTCATTTTAAAGTTTCTCCTTTGTTTTTTCTTCAATTATAATACCATAGTTGAATTTTAAAGTCAATTCTTAAAGTACAATTTTTATGCTTTGCCTACTCTATATTTGGAAATTTTTTATCTTTCTATTCTTCCTTGCAATTTGATTTATTATGATATATAATAAGCACATAAATTTTAGAAAAGGGGTCTTTGATCTTGGAAGATAAAAAGAGAAAACTTTACAAAGGTAGAGAACTTAAGGATTTTAGAGAATTAGTTTCTAGATACGAAAATGAATATTCAGACAAAATTGCTTTTACTTATAAGGAAAATCCTAAATCAAAAGAGCATATAAATATAACTTATTCTAAGTTTGTAAAAGATATAAAAGCATTAGGAACATCTCTTATACATTTAGGTCTTTCTCAAAAAAGAGTTGCTATTATCAGTTCTAACCGCTATGAATGGTGTGTTAGCTACTTAGCTGTAACTACTTCTAATATGGTTGTAGTTCCTTTAGATAAAGCTTTACCTAGCAATGAAATTGTAAATTTGATAAAAAGAAGCGATGTAGAAGCTATAATTTTTGACCAAGTATATTTAGATACTATACTTGATTTAAAAAAATCTGATTCTACGAACTTAAAGTATCTAATTTGTATGGATAATATAGAAAATGCAGATGTAGAATTATATACAAAACTATTAAGTAACGGTATCTCTCTTATAGATACTGGAGATGACAAATACGAAAATGTAAAAATAGATGCTAATAAGATGTCTATTATGCTGTTTACCTCTGGAACAACATCAATTTCTAAAGCAGTATCTTTGTCTCAAAATAATATATGTAGTGATATTTACGCACTTTCTCAAATGACTGATATAAGAAAAGAAGATATATTTTTATCATTCTTGCCTTTACATCATACATTTGAATCTACTTGTACCTTTTTATATGGTACATCTTGTGGAATTACTGTTGCATTTTGTGACGGATTAAGATATGTTGCTAGCAATTTAAAAGAATTTAATATTACTGGTTTTGTGTCAGTTCCTTTAGTTTTAGAGGTTATGTACAAAAAATTATTAAAAGGTATAGAAGAACAAGGAAAAACATCTTTAGTTAATTGTATGTTTAAAATTTCTAATTTTCTATTAAAATGTGGTATAGATATTAGAAGAAAAATTTTTAAACCTATTTTAGCTAATTTTGCTCCTAATTTAAGAGTTTTAATAGCAGGTGGAGCTCCTATGAATAAAAATGCAATTGAATGCTTTGTTGGATTAGGAATTAATTTATTACAAGGTTATGGTTTAACAGAAACCTCTCCTGTTTTAGCCGGTGAAAATGATAAATATAAACGAGCTGGCTCTGTAGGTTTTCCTCTACCTGGCATTACAGTTGAAATAGATAATCCAAATGAACATGGTATAGGAGAAATTAAAGCTAAAGGTCCAACTATTATGGAAGGCTACTATGGCAATGAAGAAGCTACTAAAGAAGTCCTTAAAGATGGTTGGTTTTACACTGGTGATTTAGGCTATATAGATAGTGATGGATATTTATTTGTTACTGGCAGAAAAAAAGATGTTATTGTTCTTAAAAACGGAAAAAATATCTATCCAGAAGAGCTTGAAATATTAATTAACAAATTGCCTTATGTTGCTGAAAGTTTAGTATTTGGTAAACCAGATACTAAAAAAGATGATTTGATTTTATGTGCTAAAATTGTTTATAACAAAGATGTTATGAAAGAAATGTTTAAAGATACTTCAGTAAGCGAATATCACGATATTATCTGGAAAGATATAAAAGCCGAGGTAAATAAATCTATGCCAGCATATAAATCTATAAAGGAAATTATTGTTACAGATGAACCTTTAATAAAAACTACTACTCAAAAAGTTAAACGTTTTGAAGAAATTAAAAAAATATTAGGTGAATAAACTATAAATGACCAAGAAATTTAAATCTTGGTCATTTGTTATTATCTTTTATTCATTACTAAACATGTGCTTTCTTGTTAATTCTAATAAATTTAACTTTGTAAATTCTATTACCTGTGTTTTAGAACGGTCATTTTTTAGTTCTTCTTTTAATGTTTCTAAAACCTCTTGTCTGCTCTTGCCTTCTTGCATATCTATATAATCAATTATTATAATTCCTCCAATGTCTCTTAATCTAAGTTGCTTTGCTATTTCTTTGCTAGCTTCCTTATTTACCTTTAAAACAGTTTCTTCTAAATTTTGTTTTCCTGTAAATTTTCCAGAATTAACATCAATAGCAGTTAGTGCCTCTGTTTTATCTATTGTTATAAAGCCTCCACATTTTAGCCAAACTTTTCTAGCCTTTGCTTTTTCAATTTGGTCGTCAGTATCATACATATCTAGCAAATTATCTGTATTTTTTAATTCTACTTTTACGTTACTATCTCTATCTATTTGCTCTATACATTTTTTTACTTCTTCATAGATATTTTTGTCATTAACCCATATTTTTTCTATTCCATTATCTATGGTGTCTAATAATATTTTTTCTAGTATTGAACTACTTTTGTATAATTCTTGTGGTTTTCTACTCTTTATTGCTTTTTTACTCTTTTCTTGTATTTGATTCCATTTTTGTATTGTGTTTTTTATATCTAATGAAAGTTCTTCTTTACTTTTACCTTGAGCTGCTGTTCTTACAATTATTCCTACATTGTCTTCTACTGTTTCTTTTACTATCTTTAATAGTCTTTCTCTTTCTTTTTCGTCTTCTATCTTTTTTGATATAGTTATAAATTTATCTTTTGGCATAACTACTACAAATCTTCCTGGTATATGTATATCAGTGCTTATTTTGGCTCCTTTTAAACTTGTACTATCTTTTTTTACTTGAACTAAAATAGGTTTATCCCTCTGTATATATTTTTTTATATTATATTTTTCTAAGTCTTCATTTTTGTTTCCAGTAATTTTGCTTACTTTAGGTAAGATATCTTTTATATGTATAAATGTATTTTTTTCTTTTCCTATGTCTACAAAAGCTGCTTGCATTCCTGGTAATATATCTTTTACTATTCCTAAATATATATTTCCTTCTAGTCTTCTAGTAGTATCTTTTTCTTCATATACTTCTTCAAGTTTTCCATTGCTTAATAATGCTATTACTTTTTTATCTTCCTGCTTTTCTATTAGTATCTCTTGCATCAAACTTTCCTTTCCATTTTTATCTAATTTCTATTTTTAAGCATAGTTTTTTATAATATATTTTTGCAATTTCCGTATTGAAAGTAAATTATTGTAGTAATTCTTATATGAATTTTATGGAAAATGTTCGTTTCCGTTAGGAAATGAAAGGGTGCCATAAAATTTATATTAGAATTTCTAAATAATTTAGCTTGAACGAGGAAATAAAAAAATATATTATAAAAAACTATGCTTTAGAATTAGTTAAATTTATTCATCGCTCTATCTAATCCATTTTTCAATATTTCTACAACTGCCTGCTTAGCTTTTAAAACTCCCTCTTCTAATGGTTCTTGTCCCTCTTTTGGAATCTTTCCTATTACATAATTTATCATATCATTATTCTCTGGCTTTCCTATTCCAACTCTTATACGTGCAAAACCTTCTGAATTTAATTCAGCTACTACTGATTTCATTCCATTGTGAGAGCCACTACTACCTTTTTTTCTTATTCGTATTAAGCCAGGTGCTATATCTATATCATCATAAATTACAAATACATTTTGTAATGGAATTTTATAAAAATTTACTACTTGTATAATTGATTTTCCACTTAAATTCATGTATGTTTGTGGTTTTAGTAAAATTACTTTTTCTCCTTCAATACTACCGGTTCCTAATAGAGCATCAAACTTATTTTTATTTACCTCTATTTTGTACTCTTCTGCCAATTTGTTTATAACATTAAATCCCATATTGTGTCTTGTGTTTGAATACTCTTCTTCTGGATTTCCAAGTCCTACTATTAAATACATCTTAACCTCCTTTTGAAATCAAATATTTTTAGCTATTCTTTAGTTTTTTATCTATGATACTTAGTTTTCAATTTTTAGTTCTTACTTTTCACCTTTCAAATTTCAACTAATATTTATATAAGTTTTTTTAATTCTTCCTCTGAAAACTCATATTTTTTATTACAAAAATTGCATACTAGTTCTGCTTTCTTATCTTCTACAATTATTTTTTCTAGTTCTTCTTTTCCTATAGATACAAGTGCGTTTTCCATTTTTTCTTTGCTACATGTACATTCATATTTTGGAACTATACCATCTTCTACAGTTTGTATATTTTCGTCACCTGTTATGTCTTTTGCAATTTCTTCTAAGCTCATGTTTTCATCTAACATTTGGCTTACACTTTTTGCTTCTTTTATTCTATTTTCTAATATAAACAAGTCATCTTCTGTAGCATCTGGCATTGCTGTTACTATGTATCCCCCTGCGCTTCTTACTCCATTTTTATCTACTAATACCCCTAATGCTACTGCAGTATTTTTTTGCTCTGATATATAAAAATAATTTGCAAAGTCTTCTGCTATCTCTCCTGAAACGATTTTACTCATTCCTACATATGGTTCTTTTAGTCCTATATCCTTTATTACATATACATATCCTTCATTTCCAACTGCTGCACCAACATTTAATTTACCATCTTTTCTTAAAGGAAGTTCTATTCCAGGATTTGCTACATATCCTCTTGTTCTTACTTTACTATCTGAAACAGCTACTATTGTTCCTATTGGTCCGTTTCCTTTTATTTGTAGTGTAACTGTATCTTTTTCACCTTTTAGTCCTGAAGCAATAATGCTTGCCATTGTTAATGTTCTTCCTAGTGCAGCTGTTGCAAGTGGACTTAAATCATGTACTTTTCTTGCCTCTTCTACTAACTCTGTAGTAGATACACATACTATATTTATTCTTCCGTTATATGCTAAAAATCTTTTTATATTATCCATTATTTATTTCATTCCTTTCACAAATTACAAATATTATACCATATTTTTCCACTCTAATCAATAACACATCTTTGTAAAAATACGAGAACTTAGCTAAACTAACGTTCTCGTATTTTTACTTTTTAATATATTCTATAACCTCTATATCACTATTTTTGCTTCTTTCTACCATGCAATTGTATACTCTATCTCGTAAGTCTTGTTGTTGCTCTTTTAATGTTAATTCTTTATTAGCTAAAAAAGGGCCATCTATATATGTCTCTATTTTTACTTTATCCTTGTTTTTGCCATAACTTTTGTATGTATTTGTCATACAAAAAACTGGCTTTTGCAATTTTACAGGATACTTAAATGATACTGCTTTAAAAGGTCTTATTTTTGTGTAATATGGCCATATATGTGCCTCCGGATAAATTGTTATAGAAAAGTTTGCATTTACCTTCTTTTCTATTGCCTCTAAAAAATTTTTCATTGCATCTTTATTGCTTGGAACAGGAAGTGCTCCTAACATTTCTATTAATGTTTCAGAACCTTTCATAGAAACATTTTCAGGATTTACTATAAAATAATTTCTTTTTGGATATATTGGTATACTTGGTATAAATGTATCTGCAAAAATCTGTGTATGATTTACATACACAAAATATCCACTATCTTTATACTCTTTTAATTTTTCTTTGCCTATATATTTTATTCTAAATTTTATTTTTGAATACAATATTTTTATAGGCATACTTAGTACATTTTGTACTAAGTATGAGCATATATTCCATAATGGATTTTTGTGTATATATTTATAATTTCCATCTATCACTCTTGGAGTTATTTTAGCTCCTGAAAACTCGTCGTTTAACTCGTCTGTATAATAAATTACTCTTTTATTCTTCATTTACTGTACTTAATTCCTTCTTTTCTGTAGTATATTCTAATGGTATTTTATAAAAATCCTCATATACATTTTTCCATATTTCAAAATTTTTATTTTTCATATATTCAATATTTTCCTTTGCAGACAGATTTGGTATTGGATATATTGGTTCTTCTATATTTATTGTATATTCTTGTACTGGGAAACCATCTTCTCCTATAACATCACTATCTTCCATTGTTATAAATATTGGAATTATTGGAACATTATTTCTTGTTGCTAATTTATACGCTCCATTTTTTAATGGCTTTGGTTTTCTATAATTCCACCATAAACTTTGTTCTGGATAAATTAATATAAAGTCTCCTTTTTGAAGTATAACATCTACTGCTTTTACAAACTCTACCATTGTTCTTGCATTTGAGCTTAATGGAAGTGTGTTACAATTTCTAAAGAAAAATCCATATAGACCTGGGAAATTAGTATAATTTCCTTCTCTTATTACTTTATATAATTTTTTACTTTTAGCTTGTTTAGAATTTCTAAATATTTCTTCTATTGAAAAACTATCAAATGGATTAAAGTGATTACATGTTATCATTGCTCCTGTTGATACTTTTTCTAGGTTTTCAATTCCTTTTACCTCTTTTATTATTAACTTATTATTCTTTATTAAATTATCTAAAAATTTTGTGCCTATTTTATTAGCTACTCTAGTCTTTATTTTACTGTAACTCTTTTTATTTAGATAATCTACATTTTCTGGGTCTAGTGTTATTGTAGGAGGGTCATCTTCAACGTCTAAATCAAAGTTTCCTTCCTTTTCTAACTTTTTTATTTTTTCTAAAATTTCCAATCTGTATTTATATTTTTTCTCTGTTTCATCATCTATGTTAGAAAGGTCCACATCCCTTTTATACATTCTGTCATCACCTACACAATCACATTCTTTTTGTGCAAGTTCTCTTAAGTTTTGATCTGTCTCTCTATCTCTAAATCTTTCTTCTTCTGTATAATTTTCTTTTATTTGTTTTATTAATTCGTAACATTCTGTTTTTTGAGCATATTCCCAGAAAAATTCTTTGTATAATACATCTTCAAAATGCCATGGCTTACATGCAAAGTTATAATGTATTAATTTTATATCTTCTATTGGTATTTCTCCTGTTTGTATAGGCATTCTATCCCACTGCTTACCTATTATTTTTACTCTTCCTTTGCACAATCTGTTTAAATAGTCTTGATCTTGTGCTACAGAAAATTTAACTGTTCCTAGCAAATATAAGAATTTTGCTTGAAAGTCAAATTTTCTAAGTTCGTCCAAGTTCATTAGTAGCACACCTGCATTAAAGTATCTTCTATAATCGGCAACACCTACTACCATTTCTACATAATCTTGGAATACCTTATTTGTTTGTATAATATCATCTGGTGCAGCAGCAACTAAATTTGTTCCTATATCTGTATGATACAAATCTGCTACATCTCCTAATATGACAATATCACTATCAAAATATAATGCTTTATCATATTGAGGATATAAATTAGGTATAAATAATCTAAAATATGTTGTTTTAGTATAATAATCTCTTGTATATAATTTATCTTTTACTTTTTCTATATAGTAATTTAAATCAACAAATTCTATATCAATATTATCTCTTTCATATTTTTGAATTATAGCTTTATTTTCTTCACTCACATTTGTGTGTAAAATTTTAATTAAATAATAATAATTTTTGCTTGAGTTATCTACTAGTGATTGAAGCGCTACTGCCAAAAAAGGTGTATAATGGTCATCTATAGCAAAAAACACTGGTATTCTTTCTTGTTTACTACTCATCTTTAATTTCCCCCTTATTTTCTATCTTCTCATATTCTTTTTTTAAGTTCATATATTCTTCTAAGTCTTTATCAAATGCATGACATTTTAAATGTTTGTGAATTTTCTCTACCTGCCATTGCTTATAATTTTCAGTATGCGGATATGGAAAAATCATTAATCTTTTACAAAAATGACAAATTACTGTATCCTTTTTATTAAATCTTGCCTGTTCATTGTAGATTCTTGGAAGCAATAATTTTTTCGTTGTAGACCAAAAAATTGCATCTTGGTCCGCAAATAACATCTTTTTATTTTTTATTAAATTTCTTGCTTTTTCTAATAATTTTGTCTCTTTTATTCTCTCCATATTTAATAATAACATGCCTGCATTTATATAGTCTGCTCTTATCAACCAGCTTCCATATTTTTCTCTTACAGCTGCATATTCATAATTTGAAACATCAATATTATACAACTTTTCTATGTCATCTGCAACCATCATATCAATGTCTAAATATAATAATTTGCTTGGCATGTTTTCTACCTCGTCTGCAAGTAATCTTAGTAATGTGTAAGGTGTACAATATGCTGTTTCATTAGCACATTTATAAAACTCTTTTTCATATAACTCAGTAACATCTATTTTTGTTACTTCGTTTTCTTGTTTTTTAGACTTTACTACTTTATTTAAGAAATCAATTTGTTTATCTGTTATACATGTAAATTGAGGATTGATTCTTTCCAAATTCATAGTAAAAATGTAACAATGTATTGTTTCTCTTGTGTTATTTGTAATTGATATTAATTGTGAAAGTGCTCCATCAAATACTTTTTTATTTCCACATAACAGTAAATTTACCATTTTTTCCCCTTTTTATTTTCATTTTATTTTTTCATATCTGCTTTTACATTACTTATTATATTATAAATTTCACAATTATTCAAACATTCTACAAAATTTGATAAAATTTTTGTTGTTCTATGTTCTAATTCACAGTGTGTGCCGCGGCCTTCCTTTTAAAAATACTAGTTGCGTTGACCCCAAGCATCGCACTCACTTTCGTTCGTTTGGTCGCTTACGCGGTCTTTTAAAACAATATATTGTCAAACTTTTTATTAAACTTTAAAAATTCGGGGATTGTAACATTAAATGCTTTTTATTTTTAATTGCAAAAAGCTTAGAATTTTGCAATTCTAAGCTTTTTTGTGATTTTAATAATCCACATATACCTTGCTACCTTTATTCACCTTTATTCCTACTTTAGGTGTTTGTTCTTTTATAACTGTATTTTCTTTATCCATTCCTTCTTGTTCGTTATTTATTTGTAGTTCCAGACCTAAGTCCTTTAATATTTTTATTCCCTCACTTATAGTTTTTCCTTCTACATTTGATACCTCTACCTGTTCTGTTTCTTGAACATTTTCAGCATCTTTTTTTACCTCTAAATAGGGCAATACCTCTCCAAATATTTGTGAACCTATTGGTGCTGCAACACCACCTCCTTGGTGTCCACCTTCTCCTGTTGGATTATATAATGTAATTAAAACAGCTACAGTTGGATTAGAAATTGGTGCCACTCCTATAAATGATGTAACATATTTTCCAGTATTTACGCCGTCTTCTGATGTTCCTGTTTTTCCGCCTATTCTATACCCTTGTACTTGTGAATTTCTTCCAGTTCCATCTGCTACAACACTTTCCATCATACTTAACACATTTTTAGCAGTTTCCTCTGAAATTACTCTATCTTTTTTTACCACCTCTATATTTTTTCTTTCCCCTGTTTGACTGTTTATAATTGCCTTTACTACCCTAGGTTTTACATATGTTCCGCCATTTGCTATTGCAGAAACCATACTTACCATTTGTATTGGCGTTACCTCAAATCTTTGCCCAAATGCAATTGTCCCAAGCTCTACTGGTCCTACTTTTTCTTCTTTTAAAAATATAGAACTTGCTTCTCCTGGTAAATCTATTCCTGTTCTTTTTAGAAATCCGAATTTTTCTAAATACTGATAATATTTATGAACTCCTAATTTTTGTCCTAGTCCTATAAAAACTGGATTACATGAATTCATTAAAGCTTTTCTTAAACTCTCCGAACCATGTGGTCTATAATATCTCCAACATTTCATTCTTACTCCAGCTACTTCTATTCCTCCTGTACAGCAAAATTCTCCTTCCTTATCTACTTCTGCTATTTTTTCTTCTAACGATGCTGATGCAGTTACTAACTTAAATGTAGACCCAGGTTCATATGTGTCTGATATTGCTTTGTTTCTCCACATTGCTTGTAAATTTTTTGTTTTATCACTTTGTGATAAGCTATCCCATGCTTGCTTTAGTTCTTCAGTATTTGGCGAGTATGGTTCATTTAAATTATAATTTGGATATCCTGCTATAGATAAAATGTCCCCATTTTGTGGATTCATTATAATAATATTTCCTCCGTCAGTACATTTGTTGTCTATGCATGCTTCTGTTAAATATTTTTCTGCAATTCCTTGTATTGTCGCATCTATTGTAAGTATTAAATCATTTCCATCTATTGCTTCCTCATAATTTTCTGCAGCATTTTCTATATCTCCACCTACAGCATCTGTTATCTTTTTTATTTTTCCTTGACTTCCTTTTAGTTCGCTATCATATACACTTTCTATTCCATCTAGCCCTTGATTGTCGCTTCCACAAAATCCAATTATTTGTGATGCTAAATTGTTAAAAGGATAATACCTTTTAGTATCTTCATCTATGTTTATTCCTTTATTTATATTTTCTTGTTGCATCCACTTTCTTAGTTCATCTGCTTTTTCTTTTTCTACTTTTTTTACAATGGTTTCTATAGAACTTCTTTTACTTACTTTTTTTAATGTTTTTTCATAATCTAAATTGAATATATCAGAAAGTGCTTTTGCTACTTTTTCTCTATCTTCTTTTTGAATATTTACTGGATTTACAGTGACCGTTTCTACGTTCGAGCTTACTGCTAGCACTGTTTTTTCTGTAGCATCATATATTGTTCCTCTTTTTGGATTTATGCTTCTATCTAAAGTTTGCTGTACATATGCCATAGATTGCAATTCGCTACCCTGTGCAAATTGTATATATCCTATTCTTACAGTTAATAGTATTAGTAATGTAATTATTACAATAAGTTCATATTTTTCTCTTTTTTTTCTTGATATATCCCCTACTGGTTCTACATTTCTATATTGCTTTTTATTTAGCTTCTTAAAATTTATTGGCTTTTTCTTTTTTATTTTTTTTATTTCTTTTTGATTATCCTCTTTTAATATTTTTTTCTTTATTCTATCTTTTAGCTTTTGTTTTTCTGTCCTTTTTATCTTGTTATTTTCTTTTTGTTTTTTTAATTCTATTATTTTTTTCTTTTTATTACTCATTTTTACTACCATTCCTTCCTTGAAACACTATTTTCTTATCTATTTCTAGGTATAAATATCTATTGGTATCTTTATGCCTTTTATTAATATTTATATTTTAAGAATATGTAAAAATGTTAATTAAAAGAACTTTTATTTTTTCTGGCACGTCAAAACACCCACACTACATTGTAGCATGGGTGTAAACACATTATTCAATTTTATTCGTCGTCGCGTTTCTTTTTAGCAAAAGGTATAGCATTTAATAAGAGTGCTAAAAATCCTGCCATAGTTGCTGCGCCTGCTGTTGCTGTCTTTGCCAAATTGTCATCTCCTGTTTTTGGAGTTGTTATTTCCTGTTCAGGAGTAGCAGCTGGTGTTTCTGGCTGCTCACCTAATGGTACCGGCACTTCTGCAATTATTACAGTTTCAGGCTCTTTTACTGAAACATTTACGGTTTCTGTCGTTGAATTATCATTTGTCTCTGGTCTTGGTTCAGGATTTGGCTTTGGTTCCGGCTTTGGCTCTGGTATTGGTGTTACTGGCACCACTGTCACCTTTCCTTCTCCATTTACAATAACCTTGAAGTCCTGATTTATTTTTGTATAATCTACATCATACAAAATATTCGTTAACTGACTGGTTATTTCTGCCATGTACTCAGGTGGAATCTCTGTTTCTTCAATATATGTTCCAGAAACTTGATATTCCTCTTTGTACTCACCTGTCTCCGGATCATCTACCTGATATTTTACAACATACTTTGTGCTTTTCTTTGTAACAGTTATTGTGTACACCTTTGTAACTGATGACTCAACTGTTACTTTGCCTTCACTATCCATGTTGAAGCTATCAAGTACAATATCATATCCGCCGAATTTTCTATCATGCTCCCACCAATGTTCTGCTTCTCCTGGCTTATCTGAACAAGTATTGTAATTGTTGTTCAAGTATCCGGTAGTTGAGAACGGCACCTCTTTTATAACTCCGTTATCAGAATATTGCAACGTTCCCTGAATGAGAACAAAGGATTTCTTTAAATCCATCCTTTTATTTTTCGACCGGATTTCCCAATAACCTTGTGGGTCCTGAGTAATATACGCTTCCATTGGAATCTGCTGCATTTTTCCATCGATTTCAGCAAAAACATACACTTGCAGGTCTTTATTGTCCTTAATGTTGCATTTTACCTGTGTTGCATTACCATTTTCATCATACACATTTATCTTGGCTGCAGTCTGCAAATCCAAATGTACATATGTGTAATCCTGATCTTTTGCATCCTCCTGCATCTTCTGCATCAGCTCTTTTTTCTGCTCTTCTGTCAATTCCTCAAAGTTAATTGAGGTCTTGTAATTTTTAAGAACATCTTCCATTTTTTCCTCAATGGTAACATTCTCATCAGCAGCTGCCTGCGCATATAATTCTTCTACTTTCTTTTTGAAATCCTCATACGAGGTTGCAGTGATTACAACACTTTCAATAACCGTATCTGTATCTGTGTCGATAATGTCAACTTTGTCTAAGAATCCGCCTTCAACCTTGTTGTCCTCGATGTACTTATTGGCTTCTTCTTCACTGTCAAAGTGAATCACATTACCATCATCATCGGTTGCAGTAACTTCTTTTTTCTGATATACCCATCTTCCGTTTACAGGTGTGATAGTATAATCTGCCTTGTTAAAGCCCTTTGCATATTCTTCTGCTTCCTCACGAGTTTCAAACTCTTTGGTTTCAAACTCTTTGGTTTCTTCTACTGTAGTTCCAGTACCTTCGACCTTAGAAATCTCGGTTTTTGTTGTTACCTTTTCGGAATCATCAGAAACCTGACTTTCTTCAAGCCTTTTTGCTTCTTCATCTGCCCATTCCTTTGCCTCTTCTTCTGACTTAAAACCGTCTTTTGATGAGGTTTGGCCTTCTGTGGTTTCACCTTCGACTTCTGTGATGGTTCCATTTACCTTTTCTGCTGCTTTCTCTGCATCGCTTTTTGAATCATACTGATCTTTAGCCTTTTCTTCGGTAGACTTATCTACAATATCAACATTGTAATCATATTGTCCACCACCGGCTTCGATCTCTGACTTAATCTGCTCCTGCTCTTTCTTTTTTTCTTCCGCTTTCGAAATTGCATCTGCCAAATCTTTAGCATCGACCTCTTCTGTGTACTCATATATTGTGGTTGTACTGCCATCTTCATTCTTGACTTCAGTAACCTTCATGTTCGAGTTTTCACTGCTGATTTCGCTGCTAGTTTCTTCCTGTCCTTCACTAGCTACCTGAGCATTGCTTTCTTCAGCAAATGCTACCATTGGCATTGTACTAGTTACTAAAACAGATAATGTTGTTACAGTGATAAGTTGCCGAGCTATCTTATTTTTCATACGCTCTCTCCTTTTCAATGTGCTTGGTTAAACACTTCTACTAGAAGTATTTAGTTTATTATTTTTAGTTGCATGAAATATGTTAACATCTTTACCATTTTTTGTCAATAGCATTTTTAAAAAAATATATAATCCTTTTCAATTGCTAATTCCACCCATAAAAAACTACTATATAAATGATTGTTTCATTTCTATATAGTAGTTTTTATTTTATACTCTCTGTTAGTCCTTTTATAATTTTTTGCCAAATATTTAAGTTTTCGTCTATAACAACTTCTTCTGCTGCTGATTCTATATAATCTTTTTTTGGTAAATTTATATATATTTTTTGGCTATTATCTAATTTTTGCATTCCTAATTTTTCTTTTGCTTGTTGCTCTACATTGTTTAAATTTAAGCTGCTCTCTATATTTACTTTTAACTGCTCGTTTTCCTTTTGAACTGCAGCCACATCTTGTTTTAATTTTTCCTTTTGATTAAATCTTTCTGTTATTAGTGAATTTCTATAGCTTATCATAAATAATATAGCAAATCCAGCAGCTATATATAATGCTACTTTTATTTTTGGTTTAAGCGCATGCTTCACACTTTTTTTATTGTTTGTAGTAGCTTTCTTTTTAGTTGTAGTTTTCTTATTTTTATATGGATTTTCTATTGGTCTATATTCTGGTTCTAATTTTCTTGGGCTAGTTTCATATTGATATCCATAGTATCTTTGATATGCCATAGATTTTCACCTCTTTTCTTTAGCTAATTTTTTTCTCAAATATCCTCAATTTTGCACTTTTGGATCTAGAGTTTTTTTCCTGCTCTTCTTTAGTTGCTATTATTGGTTTTTTATTTATTATTTTTCCTTCAGATTTACATCCACATACACAATATGGTAAATCTTTAGGACATGTGCACTTTCCTTCTGCTTCTTGGAAAGCTTTTTTTACTGCTCTATCTTCTAATGAATGGAATGTTATAATACATAATCTTCCGCCATCTTTTAACATTTCTATCGATTGTTTTACTGTGTTATATAATGGTTTTATTTCATCATTTACCTCTATCCTTATAGCTTGAAATGTCCTTTTGGCAGGATGTCCATCGTTTTGTTTTGACAATGGTATAGATTTTTTTATAATATCTACCAATTCAAATGTTGTTTCTATCTTTTTATTTTTTCTTTGTTTTACTATGTTACTAGCTATATTTCTAGCAAATCTTTCTTCTCCGTATTCATATATTATATTAGCTAGTTCTTCTTCTGTATAATTATTAACTACATATTCCGCCGTAAGTTCTTGACTTTTGTCCATTCTCATGTCTAACCTAGCATTTCCTATATAGCTAAACCCTCTTGACCTTTCGTCTAATTGATATGAAGATACTCCTAAGTCTAATAAAATACCGTCTACTGCGTATATTCCTATATTTTCTAGTAAATTTTTTATATCATCATGATTTCCATGAACGTATTTTACATTAGAATAATCCTTTAATTTTTCTCCTGCTGCTTTTAGTGCTTCTTCATCTCTATCTATTCCTATCAGAATTCCCTCTTTTGTGGATAATCTTTTTATTATTTCTTTACTATGTCCTGCTCCTCCAAGAGTCCCATCTACATATATTCCATCTGGTTTTATATTTAGTCCTTCTATGCATTCTTCTAGTAGAACTGGTTTATGTATAAATTCCATTTTAACACCCAACTTTTAAGTTTAACTTTTAAATAGCATAATCAGTTGGTATTTGAAATACCAACTGTCATGCCTCTTTTTTCATTATTCTTTTGTTTCTTTTTTGGTTTTCATTAGTTAAACTTTTTCTTTTGTTAACTATTGTTTATTAATCATTCGTTATTTTTTTATTTATCTTTTGCATTTACTTTATCTTTTGAAATTAATTTATATCTTTGGTAGATTAAAATTAATCTTTTGTAACATTGATGGTCTAAATTAAGACTTTATCTTTTGTACTTTTTTATTTTAATCTTTTGTATTTAAATTTTTATCTTTTGTACTTTTTCATCTTCTGTGTATTTATTTTCTAGGAATATTCCTGAAAAAACTTTTTTATATACCAAGCATTGTCATGTTCTGTGCAATTTCATCTGCCGATATATTTTCATCACATTTTGCCCAGGTATCCTTGTCCCAAATTTCTAGTCTAGTTCCTACTCCAATTATTACTGCTTCTTTTTCTAGATTTGCTGCTATTCTTAAATTGTTTGGAATTAAAAATCTTCCTTGCTTGTCTATCTCACATTCTGTTGCTCCTGATAAGAAAAATCTTACAAAATTTCTTGCATTCTTATCAGAAAGTGGAAGTGCCTTTAACTTAGATTCAAAATTCAACCACTCATTTTGTGAAAACGCAAATAAACATCCATCTAAACCTTTTGTTACAATGAACTTTTCTCCCATGTCCACTCTTAACTTTGCTGGCATTATTAATCTACCTTTTACATCTAGAGAATGCTCGTATTCACCAATTAGCAATTGTATTTCACCTCTTTTCACAATTTACCACTTTGTACCACTTCGCTCCACTTTTATTAAATTCTAATATAAGAATCTAAAAAAATCAAGTATTTTTGCAAAAAAAATAGAGAAAAGTAAAAATTTTACTTTTCTCTATTTTATCTCTCTCGCTTTTACTGCTAATCTTTGTTGTCCATAGTTCTTACAAGTTATTAATGTTAGCTCTCTTTTACCACCTGTTAACTGGCTTGTACACTGCGTGTCTGTAGGTTCTACTACATATCTATCATAAACTTCATACTGCACTGTTTGCCCTGTACTTACATTTGTAAGTTCTACTATGTCGCCATTTGCTATAGCTGGTAAATTTCCAAACATTTTTCCACTTTTATAGTTATGTCCTACTATACAGTAATTTCCAACCTCATTTGGTTTAGGTCCCCAGTATTTATTAAGTGATACTTTTAATAGTTCTTCTGACCATTCAGAAATAACTGGATAATTAATTCCTAATCTTGGAATATTCAAAATTGCTTCTACACTGTATTCTATTCCACTATTGGTTGTGTATTTAACTGCATCCTCTTGTGTTTGATTTGAATTTATAATTTGTTGATCATCATTTTCATTATCATCTATAGCTACTATTATTACTCCATCATATTCTTTTATTGTAGTATCTTGTCCTACTGTAGCTTCTGCACTTTTTGATATGTTTATTCCTTCTAATATTTCTTTTGAAACTTCTTCACTTTTTGACCTATCATATTCGGCATATATGTAATAAGAAAATAATAGGCATACTAATAAAACAGATAAAAAGAATTGTATTTTATACATTTTCTTTTTTCTACGTAATTCTGGTGTTATATATAATTTTTGTGTTACTAGAATTTGATTCATCATATCCTCCTATTAATTTTTCCTAATTAAATTATAACATATATTTTTACAAATTTACAATATATAGGCACTTTTTGTAATATAAATTTAATATTTCTTTTGTTTACTTTCTACTGTAGCTCTTTTGCTATATTAGCAAAATCTTGCATTGTTAGGTTCTCTCCACGTACATTTTCAGGTAAACCTATTTTATTTAAAACTTGTCTAAATTTATCTTTGTCCATTAAATTGCCATTTGAGATACCATTTATTAATGTTTTTCTTCTTTGCATAAATGATAATTTTATCAACTTAAAAAATAATTCCTTATCTTCTACTTCTATTGGTGGCTTATTTCTTAATGTTAATTTTATAACTTCAGATTCTACTTCTGGTTCAGGTATAAAACTTGTATTTGGAACAGTAACTACTTCTTGTGCCTCACAATAATAGTTTACTGAGTATGTTATTGCTCCTGAGTCTTTGCTTTTTCCCGGATTAGCTGTTAATCTTTTAGCAACCTCTTTTTGTACCATTACTGTAATCGTTTTTATATCTAATTTATCTTCTAATAACTTCATAATTATTGGTGTGGTTATATAGTATGGTAAGTTTGCTACCACTTTTACGTTTTTTATGTTTTGTGTATTTTTTTCTCTTTCTATAATTTCATTTAAATTTACTTTTAATATATCTTCATTAATAACCTCAAAATTATTATACAATTTAAATCTTTCATTCAATATTTGCAACATCCTTTTGTCTAACTCTACTGCAATTACTTTTTTTGCTTTATCTAGCATTTCTTTTGTTAATGTTCCTAGCCCCGGTCCTATTTCTATTATTAAATCTTCTTTATCAATTTCGGCAGAATTTACTATTTTTTCTACAACGTTATCATCTATTAAAAAATTTTGTCCCAAGCTTTTGCTTGCTGCAATATTATACTTTTTTAATATAAACATTGTTTCTTTATATATATTTTCCATGTTTTTTCCTCGCATAATGAACATATAACATTATACGAACTCCTTTCTTTTTATATCAAAAGACTAATTATTATTGTTCAATTTCTTATTATACTATTATATAACTTTTATTGCCCTTTGTCTATTGATTTTTGCTTATGTTTAATATAAAATGTTACTAGATAATATTAAATGAGATTATCTAATTTTGCAAATGATTAATTTCTGTGAAAGGAACTGTAATAATTATGAATACAAATAGATTAAATGGAAGCAAAAATAGTGCTGGAAAAGGCAAAAAATCTAGCATTAACTCTGTTTCCTCAAAAAAATTAATATATACAATGATTGGTGGTTTTATTTTACTATTACTTCTTATTATACGACTATTTTTTATTGATTTCATTCAAGGTAGTTGGTTAAAAGAATCTGCTAGTAGGCAACAAACAACAAACAGGATTTTAAGTCCTAACAGGGGTATTATATATGATTCAACTGGAAAAGTGTTAGCTCAAAGTGCTGCTGTTGACACAATAACTATAAACCCTACAAAAATTAAAGGAAAAAATAATAAAGAAGTAGATAAAGAAAAATTGGCTAAAGCTTTTTCTGATATTTTTGAATTAGATTATAATGAAGTTCTTGAAAAGGTAAACAGCACTAGCTCTGTTGAAACAATTATAAAAAAAGTTGAGCAAGATAAAGTTGATAAATTACAAAAATGGCTAACTGAAAATGAAGTTACTGCTGGTGTAAACATTGATGAAGATTATAAAAGATATTATCCTTATAATAACTTAGCTTCTAATTTAATTGGTTTTTGTGATACAGATAATAACGGACAAGAAGGAATTGAGCTTACTTGGAATAGCATTTTAAGTGGTACTCCTGGTAAAATGGTTACTATAGAAGATGCCGTTTCTGACCTTATTCCTGATAAAAACGAAACTTATATTCCTGCCGAGAATGGAAGCAATATTATACTTACCCTTGATGCGAATATTCAAACTATTGTTGAAAAATATTTAAAACAAGCTTGCATAGAAAATGAAACAAAATATGGTGGTACAGCTATTGTTATGAAACCATCAACAGGTGATATACTTGCAATGGCTACATACCCTGATTATGATTTAAACAATCCTCGTTCTGCACCTTCTGGCTTAGAATCTACTTGGGATTCTCTTTCATCAACTGAGCAAGTAAACGCTTTATATAAGGTATGGAGAAACAAAAATGTTTCGGACACTTATGAACCCGGCTCTACATTTAAAATTATAACAGCTTCTGTTGGTTTAGAAGAAAATATTGTAAAAACTGATACTCAAAATGACTTCTTATGTGTTGGTCATGAAGTTGTAAACGGTTTAACAATTAATTGTTGGAAATATGTAACTACTCATGGTTATCAAACTTTAAGACAAGCTTTAATGAATTCTTGTAACCCTGCTTTAATGCAATTAGGTAAAAGAATTGGAGCTTCTACATTATATAAATATTATGAAGCTTTTGGCTTATTTGATAAAACAGGTATTGCTACTTCTGGTGAAAGCAACAGTCAATTTTGGGATTTAGATGATGTTGGAAACATAGAGCTTGCAACAATGTCATTTGGTCAAAGATTTAGGATCACACCTATTCAGTTAGTAACTGCTGTATCTTCTATTGCAAATGATGGTGTGCTTATGCAACCTCGTATTGTAAAACAAATTGAAAACACAGACACTGGCGCTATTACAACTATTGACCCTGTATCTGTAAGACAAGTACTATCTTCTAATACTTGTGAAGAAATACTTGATATGTTAAAGTCAGTAGTAAGTGATGGAACTGGATATTTAGGAGCTGTAAAAGGCTACACTATTGCTGGTAAAACAGGTACATCTGAACCAGACAAAACTCAATCAGAACCTATGTATGTTGCATCATTTATTGGAATTGCTCCTGCGGATAATCCAGAGCTTGTCATCTTAGTAGCATTATACGGTCCTGAGGGTGAAAACGGACATCAAGGTGGAAGCATTGCAGCTCCAGTAGTTTCACAAATACTATCAGAGGTTTTACCTTATTTAGGAATCCCTACTGATGATTTGACAGCAACAACTTCTTCTAATATCACTCTTCCTGATGTTAGAAATAAAACAGTTGCAGAAGCTAGAAAAATATTAGAAAATTTAGGAATTACCGCTGTTATATCTGGTGATGATTCTGTTATAGTAACAGACCAAGTTCCAAAGCCTGGTACATCTTTAGCTAGTGGTGCTACAGTTAATATCTATTCTTCTGGAAATGAAGCACATGTTTCTGCAACAGTTCCTAATTTGAAAGATATGACTTTATCACAAGCTA
>ERZ827452.1439-NODE-1439-length-22492-cov-8.324241_pt1 | contig 22492 bp, 21 predicted proteins | sample MGYA00519866_ERZ827452 | MGnify/ENA primary metagenome ERZ827452 (study PRJEB31778, sample SAMEA3449307) | human gut metagenome | biome: human gut; feature: human-associated habitat; material: faeces | place: United Kingdom | collected 2010/2012 ... | reverse complement strand
CTCTACTGCGTCCTTCGGGTCGAAGCTGATGATATAATGGTGGGTCTTCACGTCCTCCCGCCTGCCGTTCTTGCCGTACTTGCGATTGGCAATCAGGCAGGCCATAGCAAACGAAGATTCGCCGCACTCAAGGGTGTCGAGCAGGTACGAATCCCGCAGCTTGGGTCTGCCCTTCTCGTCCAGAATGGGCAGACCGGTGTACTCGTTGTGCTGAAAGGTGAGATAGCTTTCGGCGGCGGCATAGTTAGAGTTTTTCGAGGTCAAATGCTTGATGGTTGCCATACAGTTCACCAACCGTTTCTTCGGCTTTCAGCCGAAAGTTCGTGAGTGCGGACAGTTCCTCCAGAATTTGCGCCCGGAGCTGCTCGGTGTCTTTGCCGCCGGAGTTGAAGTGCCGTGCAAGCTGGTTGAGGTTGCTTCCCACCTTGCTGCACTGGGCAGACAAGGCGGCAAGCGCCGCCAGTGCATCCTCGCCGCCCTGCGCCACCACAACGGTGTGCTTGACGTTCACGCCGTACAGGACGCGGCGGACGAGTTCGGATTGGGTGAGGTGGAGTTCTTTGCAGGCGTATGCGATCCGCAGTTTTTCTTCTGCGGTCACTCGGACTTTGATGATGTGTGTCTTTCGTTTTCGCGGCGTGTCATTGCGGTTCTTCTTTGCGTGTACGTTCGGACTTTTCATTTCAGCCATATTCGACCTCCTGTGAAAATGATAAATGCCCGCTCCGGGATGGAGAGGGCTATGTAATGCGACACGCCGCTTTCGCACCAACGGTGCGAAGCTAGAGCAGGGTTTGGGGAAGGCACTCCCCAACAAGGATGACTGAGTGGACAGCAATTTTTCAAGCATTGAAAATTTGTGGCCACAGGTCGATACTTGCTTTCGCCCTTTCCGTGCAACACTGAAAATTTCAGAAGTCGAACCGCAATGCACGTTGAAAATTTTGCAGAGCAAAACGTGTGAAAAGGCAAAGCCCCTGCTCATGGTCACCGTTCACACCGAACGCAGTTCCTGCCCCTGTTTTGCAGCGGCGTTGTCCGGCTCGCCCACAGAAAGTGTGAGGTCATGGCGCAGTATCTCGTTCAGACGGCTTATGTAAGATTCAAGGTACAGTATGAAGAAAGCCGGGCGCAGTGCGGACACTACAACTTGCTTCTTTCAAGCACAAGAATAACACTTTGCGGTTGTGCAGTCAACAACCAAAAACAAATTTTGGAAGATTGAACAACTACATAAGATTTTATTTGTGAAAAAGAAAAATACCGCCCACGCAGCGCAGCGATGATTTTGTCGGGTGAAACGGCGGCAAAATAGATCGGGTGTGTTGCGGGGCGGTACATTCTTTCCGGGGTGATTATCCGCTGAAAGTGGTGGTTATCACCGTGAGAACCACCACTTTTCAGTCAGGATTTGGAATAAAGGGTAGCATGGAAGCGTAGATGCGTCAAGATGGTTTTGCAAATTTTATTGTGGTAAAGCAGTAGAAGTAGGACTTTACCTGGCGATAAAACGAGTTTACACAAATGCGAAATGCTCTGAATGAGCATAGTGCATAAACACGATGGGCAAAAATTAAGCGTTCTGACGGATGCAACCTCCGAGTACTTTGTGTTACAATCTCTATAAACAAGGAGAAGGAGGAATAGAGCATTGCGCATTGCAATCGTAGAGGATGACGAAGCAGCAAAGCAGCAGCTGGCAAAATGTCTCGAGCAGTACGAAACGGACGAAGGAGTTTCGTTTTCGATCGTGTGGTATGCAAGCGGCTTCGATTTTTTGGAAGGCTGGCATCAGGATGCAGACATCGTCTTTATGGACGTGGACATGCCGGGCATGAACGGAATCGAAACAGCCCACCGGATGCGGGAAGCGGATGCCAATGTCGTGCTGCTTTTTGTCACCAATCTGGCACAGTATGCGATCGAGGGCTACTCGGTGGATGCACTGGATTACATTCTGAAGCCAGTGGAGTACTTTGCCCTGAAGCTGAAAATCAAAAAAGCACTGCGGATGGTAGCGACCAGCACCGAAAAGGTGATTCCGGTACCGCAGGACGGCCAGACATATTATCTGAAGAGCAGCGAGATTCTGTATGTGGAGGTAGCGAAACACGACCTGACCTTCCATACCGTGCATGGCGTCTTTGCCTGCGATGGTTCCCTGAAAAGCATCGAGGAGATCTTGGAAGGGGCCGATTTTTACCGGTGCAACTACTGCTATCTGGTCAATCTGCGGCATGTCACAGCGGTGGGAAACACCGAAGTGAAGGTGGGCGAAACGGCCCTGCAGATCAGCCGGAACCGCCGGAAAGGATTTCTGGAAAAGCTGAATGATTACTACAGACGAGGAGGCAAAGCGCAGTGACCCGGTTTTTATTTGGAAGAATGTTCTTCTGGGATCTGTTGTTCACAGGGCTGATTCTGAGCCTTTCCCTGCCCAAGCGCCCGTACGGAAAGCTGCGCTGTCTGGTGACGTTTGCAGGCTGTACGGTGACTAGCATGCTCTGGTCGGCGCTGTTCCAACACCTTAGCTCCGGGAACGAAAGCCTTGGAATCATGATCATCAACTATTTCGGGGCCTATCTCATCGTTCTGGCGGCGCTTGCGCTGCTGCTGGATCTGGAACAGTGGTCGCTTCTGTATATGGGCACCTTCCTCTGGTTTACCCAGCAGGCGGCCAATGCGCTGGATTTTGCCTTTGTCTCCCCAATGGGCATGACGATTGGGAGCTGGCTGCGGCACGAGGCAATCCTGTGCGGCACAGCGGCGCTGGTTTACTGCTTTGGCACCCGGAAGTTCCAGGCGATGGTCCTGCAGCGCCTGGAACTGGATCGCGTTGCCCCCATCTGGCTGGCCATGTGCCTGGTGTGCTGCGGGCTGAACAGCTATGCTAGCCGGAGCGGCGGCAACAGCAAGGCGTTCTATTTGGCAGAGTTGTGCTTTGACCTATTCGGCATCCTGTATCTGCGCAGCCTGTACATGATGAGTGGCCTGGAGCGGGAAAGCGAAAATATCCACTTCATGATGGAGCAGGGCCGCCGTCAGTACGAGATCAGCCGGGAAAACATCGAGCAGATCAACATCAAAAGTCATGACCTGCGCCACCAGATTCGCGCATTCCATCAGCAGGGACAGATCAACGAAAAGGTACTGACGGACATCGAAAACACGATCAATCGGTACGATTCCACGGTGCGCACCGGCAACAAGGCACTGGACATCCTACTGACCGAAAAAAGCCTTGTCTGCCAGAGCAAGGGCATCGGCTTTACCTGTATGGCCGAAGCCCGCGGAATCGGCTATATGGAGGAAGCCGACCTCTACGCCATGTTCGGCAATGCACTGGAAAATGCCATCGAAGCAGCCGAAAAGCTGCAGGATCCGCAAAAAAAGCAGATCTCCTTTACCATGCGCAGGGTCGGAGGGTTTTACATCGTCCAGCTGCAGAATTATACGGCAGACCCGCTAGAGCTGCACGATGGCCTGCCGCAGACGACAAAGGAGGACAAGCGCAGCCATGGCATCGGCGTGCGCAGCATGAAGCTGCTGGTGGAAAAATACGGTGGGCAGATGAGCTTCCATCAGGAAGAGGATATGGTGGAGTTGAGCCTGATGCTGCTGGCAAAAGACGCTGTGGAAAAGCCAATGCAGTATACATAATACATAGAAGTATTGCATCGGTTTTGTGAAATACAGGTTATGCTGTCGTGAATGACAAGTTATGCGGAGATTTGTGATCTCCGCATTTTTTTGTGTTACAACAGGATCAGCAGTTCCGGACACCGTTCCTGAATGTGGGACCGGAGCAGAACGAATGTTGTTTTTACACGAAAAAAAGGAGGAACAGGATGAAACGCAGAGACTTCCTGAAAGGCATGGCAGGTACGACCGGCCTTGTTCTGGCAAATGAAATGGCGGCATCCACGCTGCTGTTTCAGAATCAGGGCATGATCAATCAGGCCCTGAATGTGACCACAAGCCGTGTGGTGCAGACCGATGTGGATGCCACAGACACGACTTACTATGGCGCAGCAGCGCTGAAGCAGTACGGCGAGGACATTTCCAGCAAGGCAAATGCGCTCAAGGTGGAAATGGCTGCCGCAGCCGAGAATGTGACCCAGGCAGAAGAAGGTACCGTTGTTCTGATCAACCAGAACAACATCCTGCCGCTGGCACCGGACAGCACCAAAGTGACCGTGTTCGGCAACGGCTCCACCAACTCCCGCTACAACAAGAGCAAGAGCACGAGCACGGTGGACGCCATCCCGATGGTGACCTTCAACGATGCCATGACCGAGACGTTCGGTGCAGCCAATGTCAACCTGACCCTGAGCACTAGCGTGTACAGCAAGTTGAGCACCACCGATGCCAGCACAGTATACGAAGCACCCATTGCGGATGTCCAAGCGCAGGAAAGCAGCTGGAAGTCCACTGGTTCGGTGGCGATGGTCGTCTTTACCCGCTACGGTACCGAGGACTCCGAGAGTGCGATGCTGGTGGACGACAACGGCATCACCCGCCATTACATGGGTCTGATGCAGAACGAAATGGACCTGTTGAGCTACCTGCAGGCCGGCAAGAAGAGCGGCATGTTCAAAGGCATCGTGGCCGTCATCAATGCCGACCAGATGATGGAACTGGGCTGGGCCTACGACTACGATGTGGACGCACTGGTCATTGCAGGCATCCCGGGCACACAGGGCTTTGAAGGCGTTGCCAACGTGCTATGTGGCAAGGTGAACGCCAGCGGCAAGCTGGCCGACAGCTACCCGGTCAGTTCTCTCAGCGCACCGGCCTGTACCTACGCAGCCGCTGAAAACAGCCGCCAGTGGGCAAACCTTAGCGATGTGATGAGCTACATCGATGCAGAGGGCGTTGTTTCGGAAAATCATTCGGATGATTACGTCATCTACGCCGAGGGCATTTACGTCGGCTACAAATATTACGAGTCCCGTTACGAGGACTGCGTGATGGGTCGCTACGGTGCCAACGCTGCCGTAGGCAGCACCACTGGCAGCGCATGGAACTACGCCGATGAGATGGACTTCACCTTCGGTGCCGGCTTGAGCTACACGACCTTTGTCCAGAAGCTCAGGAGCGTGGACTACGACAGCGCTTCCGATACCTACACTGTCGCGGTAGAGGTCACCAACACCGGCAGCGTGGCCGGCAAGAGCGTCGTGGAGGTCTACGCCCAAACGCCGTATGGCGACTACGAGATCAGCAACAAGGTGGAAAAAGCGGCCATTCAGTTGGCAGGCTTTGAAAAGACCGACGATATCGAGCCGGGCGCAACTGTCGCCGTGGAGGTGCCCATTGAGCGTTATCTGTTGGCCAGCTATGACAGCAACAAGGCTCGTGGCTACATTCTAAGTGCAGGTGACTATTATTTTGCCATTGGCGAGGACGCCCACGATGCTTTGAACAATATTCTGGCCGCAAAGGGCTATACCTCTGCAGACGGCATGATCGATGCCCGCGGCAATGCGGTAGACGGCGATGCTTCCAAGACCTACACCTGGGCAGAATCCTCGTTGGACGATGCATCCTACCGCTTCAGCCGCTATGACGAAGATGTGGAGGTCACCAACCAGTTCGACCAGGATCAGCTGTCCAACTATGGCGTGGACTTTACCTACCTGACTCGCAGCGACTGGGCAGGCACCTTCCCCGCAACGGCATTTGCCGTGACCGCCAGCGACGACATGATGAAGGATCTGCGAGGCGACTGGTATGACAGCTATGTGGCGACATTGACCGATGTACCTTCGGTCGCCGAGTACACCCAGGGGGCAGACAACGGCATGAGTTTCGTCACCCTGAAAGATGCTGTGTGGGACGATGATGAGATCTGGGATACCTTCATCGATCAACTGACCGTGGACGAGATGCTGAGCCTGCGAAACGACTCCAACGGCTGCGGCGCCATTGAGCATGTGGCACTGCCCAGTCAGGCCCGTGGCGACGACGGCGTCTGCATCCAGCAGGGCAGCCTGGTGGCTACCGGCGAAAGCTGCATGAGTTGGGTGTCCGAAGTGATGACCTCCCGCACCTGGAACAAAGCGCGCTTTACCGCCCGTGGTCATATGCTGGGCGTGGAATCCATTTATTGCGGTCTGAATGGCCTGTGGTACGGCGGCGGCAACATCCACCGCACGGCCTTTGGCGGACGCAACATGCAGTATTACTCTGAAGACGGCGTTATGGGTTACTATGTCGGCTGGTACGAAGCACAGGCCATGCAGGCACTGGGCATCATGTACGGCATCAAGCACTTTGCCCTGAACGATCAGGAAGCCAACCGCGAGAGTCTGGGCGTGTTCGCCACCGAGCAGGCTATCCGCGAAATCTACCTCAAGAGTTTCGAGGGTCCTATGTGCAAGGGTGGTGCCATGGATATCATGACCGGCTTCAACCGCATCGGTGTGCGGTACGTTGCCACCAACCCCAGCCTGCTGACCGGTGTGCTGAAGACCGAGTGGGCGTACAAAGGCCATGTGACCACCGACGCAGGCAGCAACAGCTACAAGAGCCGCCTGCTGGAGCAACTGGTATCCGGTATCGACTATACCTGCTGGAACAGCGACAACTCCATCATCGGCACCTACATCAGCAACGGCGATGGCTATGCGCTCAAGCTGCTGCGCCTTGCCACCAAGCACAACCTGTATGCAGCCAGCCGTTCCACTACAGTCAACGGCTTGAGCAGCAACACCCGCGTGGAAAAGATCGTTCCCACCTGGCAGAAAGCACTGGCCTACGGCGGCATTGGTCTGGCCGTGGTAGGCGTTGCCTTTGCGGGCGGTGCCATTGCGGCAGACGTCAAGGCAGAGTCGGTCCCCACACCCAAGGAGACCAAACCGGACAAGCTGCGCCTGACAGCAGCCGCACTCAGTGCGGCGTCGCTGGTTGCATTCACCATCTACGGTCTGGTGTTCAACTACTTTGATACCTTTGTCCTCGGTGGTCTGGCGCTGGCTGCAGTGCTGTATGCCTTCTCGGGCATCGGCAAGGGCAGCCGCAAGCTGGCCGATGCGGCTCTTCCGGTGGGCGTACTGAGCGTGGCGGCGGCCGAAGCACTGTTCTTTGTCAATAGCTTCCCGGTCTGGGCCGACGAGGTGAACGGCATTACGATGTACAACTCCCGCGGCGGCCTGGTGCCGGTCATTGGTCTGCTGATCCTGCTTCTGGCATCGGCGATCACCGGCATCGTGGCATCCTTTAAGGCAAGCAAGGAGGGCAAATAACATGAAGTTCAGAAAACATGCGGCGACCTGTGCAGTCAGCGCTTTGCTGGTGCTTGCACTGACCGGCTGCTCGACCACAGTCGGCACGAACTGGAGCATCTATGCACGCTATATGAAGCAGATCCTGGGCGGCAGCAGCACGAAAACCACCACCATGGCATCCTCGGCTGCCAGCACGGCAACCGCTATTGACGCGCCTGCCGCTTTTACCGTAACGGGCGACAGCTACACCTTCCCCGGTGTGGACAATGCAGTCCAGTACCTGATTTACCTGTGTGAGAAGGGATCTGCGAACGATGACGACGACTTCAAGTACAGCGGCGTGGTCAACGCCAACGGCTCTGCGGAGTACACCGGCAGCGTCAGCGCGCTGACCAGCTGTGCCTACGGCGAATACACCGCAAAGGTCTTTGCCGTGGCAGCCGATTACACCATGAGCAAGGGCGTGTTGGCCGACTACAGCATCAGCGGCACCCTGCCGGCCCCGGAGCTGGCCTACAGCTACAATGGCCACGGCATCCTGACCCTGCAGCTGGCCAACAGCAGTGCCTATGATACGGCTATGACCCCGGACGAGATCACCGTGACCATTGCTGGCCCGGTGGAGCAGGAAGTGAAGTTCGACGAAGGTCTGGCTGACTTTGATGTCGAAAAGCTGGAAGCAGGCGATTACACCATTACCGCTGTGGCAAAGAGCAGCAGCGAATGGGTCACTGCACCGGAAAGTGAAGCCAGTGAGCTGACTGTGACCCTTGGCACCGAAGAAATCGCTTCGGACAACTACACCAAGCCGCAGCGTGGCGGCATGGGTGGCGCAGACTGGGAGGTCAAGCCCACGGCGCTGACCATCACCGAGGGCGAAAGCGGCTTCACCTTCAAGATCGGCGGCAATGACTTCTTCAAGACCACCGCAACGCTGGCCGATGCCCCGGACGAAGGCGCAGCCTATACCTACATACTGGCCAAGGGCGACCCGAACGCCCCCTTCGATGTGGATATGCGTCTAGAACTGATGAGCGACGGCACTGCGGAAGTGATCGTGGAAGCAGCCGGCCCGATCTCTGCAGCACATAAGTACGGCACCTGGGTCAACAATGGTGGTACCATTGAAGTGACTTGGTAAAAACCAGAAAGTTTTCCCAAACTGGGTGCGGCTGCTGCACAAAAAAGCAACCGCACCTCTTTTGGAAACGGGGTCGCGCAAACCTGCGACGCGGTCCCGCTTCCAAAAGAAGATTTCGTTTCCACAGAAAGGAGCTTTTCCGTGAAACATCAGGATGTCATTGCAAAACTGACGCTGGAGCAGAAATGTGCGCTGCTCTCCGGCAAAAATACATGGCAGACCCAGAACTACCCCAAGCAGGGCGTGCCGGTCATCTGGTTGTCGGATGGTCCTAATGGCCTGCGCAAGCAGGCAGGCGCTGCCGACCATCTGGGCTTGAACCCCTCCGTGCCTGCCACCTGCTTTCCCACCGCCGCCACCATGGCAAACAGCTGGGATCCGGCGCTGGGCGAAGAAGTCGGCAGGGTGCTGGGTGAGGAGACCGCCGCAAACCGGGTCAACGTCCTGCTGGGACCGGGGCTCAACCTGAAGCGCAGCCCGTTGTGCGGACGCAGCTTTGAGTATTTCTCCGAGGACCCCTACCTCTCCGGCAAGATGGCAGCCGCCTACGTCCGGGGCATTCAGGCAAACGGCGTGGCGGCTTGTCCTAAGCACTTTGCCGCCAACAGTCAGGAACTGCGCCGTATGGCAAGCGATTCCATTCTGGACGAGCGCACCCTGCGGGAACTGTATCTGACGGGTTTCGAGATCGTGGTAAAGGAATCCTGTCCCAAAGCCATCATGTCGGCGTATAATAAGGTGAATGACACCTACGCCAACGAGAGCAAACACCTGCTGGTGGATATCCTGCGGAAGGAATGGGGATTCGATGGTGCTGTCGTTACCGACTGGGGCGGCTCCAACGACCATGTGAAGGGCGTAAAGAACGGTTCTACGCTGGAAATGCCATCTCCCGGTCTGGGCGGTGCCCGGAAGCTGCTGAAGGCGGTGGCAGAGGGACGCCTCACGGAACAGGAAATCGATGCGCGGGTGGACGAGCTGCTGGAGGTGGTGCTCTCCACCACTGCAGCCATTGAAAAAGCACCGCACAAATTTGACGAGGCGGCCCACCACCAGCTGGTGCGGAGAGCGGCCGCCGAGAGCATCGTATTGCTGAAGAACGAGGATGTGATCCTGCCGCTGAAACAGGGCAAAAAAATCGCACTCATCGGCGATTTTGCAAAGAATCCGCGCTATCAGGGGGCTGGTTCCAGCATGGTGAATCCCACCCGGGTGGACAGCTTGGCGGATCTGGCTGAAAGTGCCGGGCTGAACCTTGTGGGTTACTGCGCTGGTTACCAGCGCAATGGCAAGCCAAACAAAGCCTATCTTGCCGAAGCCGTGGCGCAGGCAAAGCTGGCGGATATCGTGATTTTTTGCATTGGTCTGGACGAATCCAGCGAGAGCGAAGGTCTGGACCGTACCCACATCTGCATCCCGGCGGTGCAGAAGGAACTGCTGGACGCCGTGACAGCGGCCAACCCCAATGTGGTGGCAGTGGTCAGTGCGGGCAGCGTCATTGAGACCGACTGGGTGGCAAAGTGCAAGGCGGTCGTGCATGGCTATCTGGGCGGACAAGCCGGTGCTGGTGCCATGCTGGATGTACTGACCGGCTGGCAGAATCCCTGCGGCAAGCTGGCGGAGACCATTCCGCTGAACTATACCGACACCCCTGCTGCCGCTTACTTCCCCGGAAAAGGGCAGAACGCCGAGTACCGGGAGGGTCTGTATGTCGGCTACCGTTATTATGAAACGGCAGACAAGGCAGTGCGGTATCCCTTTGGCTACGGGTTGAGTTATACCACGTTTGCATATTCTGACCTGAAAGCAACCGAAAAAGAAGTGACCTTTACCCTCACAAACACCGGCGAAAAGGACGGTGCAGAAATTGCACAGCTGTACATCAGCAAACCGGATGCAGAAATTTTTCGCCCGGCAAGGGAACTGAAAGGCTTTGCCAAAGTGTTCCTGAAAGCGGTCGAGAGCAAAATAGTCACCATCCCGCTGGACGACAAGGCGTTCCGCTACTGGAACGTGGAAACAGACCACTGGGAGGTAGAAGGCGGTGCATATCAACTACTGGTGGGCGCCAGCGTGCAGGATATCCGGCTGCAAACAACAGTCATAGTACAGGGCACCGGCGCACCAAACCCCTATGCAGGCAAGGTGCTGCCGCATTATCAGACCGGTGATATCAGGAATGTACCGACTGCCGAGTTTGAGACCCTGCTGGGGCACCCGGTGCCGAAGGAAAAAACGATCATTGACCGTACCATGACGCTGGGCGAGCTGAACCACAGCCGCAGCCCGCTGTGCTGGCTGATCGCCTGGGTGCTGGCTTTTCTGCTGAAGTCTGGCGAGAAGCGTGGTAAGCCCGACCTGAACATCCTGTTCCAGTACAATATGCCCCTGCGGGGTCTGGCTCAGATGACGGGCGGCATGATCGGGGATGAATTTGTAGACGGTCTGGTGCTGGAGGCAAAGGGCTTCTGGATCGTTGGTATTGTGCGGGCACTGGTGGGCCTTTTGCAGAATTATGTGGCGAACAGCCGCTATCAGGCAAAGCTGGACGAGCAGTCCAGATAAGAGGGAAATCACGATATGAATTTCTGGAACGATTTTGCGGCAAAGCACCCCGCCGCTGCCAAGTGGGTGCGCGAGGGCGGGTTGTTCGTCATCGTGTCCAACCTCATCACCGTGTTCAAGTACCTGCTGCTGCAATTTCTGCCCAAGGCCTTTGCAAGCCTGCCGGTGGTGGATTTCGGCTGGCCGGGCATCGACATTACCCTGTTCGGTGAGACCTTCAAGTGGAACATCCTCGGCTACGATGCCGCCCACGGCGGTCTGCCCTACTTCTGCGCCTACATGATCGCCATGGTCATCGGCGAGTGCATCAACTTCCCGATCCAGCGCAACTTTGTGTTCCGCAGCAAGGGTAATCTGGCCAAGCAGATCGGCTGGTATGTGGTGGCGTTCTGCCTCATCACCTGCATCGTCAACTCCATCAACTGCATCTGGGTGGCGGTGGCAGGTCTGCTGGTGCCGGACTTCATCTACAACATCGGCACTACGGTGCTGAACGGCGGCATCTCCATGGTCATCTTCTTCTTCGTGAATAAGATCATCTTCCCGGAGGGCGAAAAAGCCGCCAAATAACAAGTCATTCTCCTTCATTTTCTTCTTTTCATCACAAAGACTCTCGCCCGCTCTGTGCATACGACAGAACAGGTGGGAGCCTTTGGCTTATAAGGCACCTATAGCGCAAAAGGCAGGATACCATCGTAATGATGATACCCTGCCTTTGCTCGTTCCGGTCCTCGTCCTGTGACCTCCGCCACAAAAAAATCCCCAGACCGAATGGTCTGGCGGCATCTTTCTTGGTAGACATTCCTACGCGTTGGGAACCGCGCACTAATCAAAGCCCTGCTAGGGCTTTGATTGCCCCGCCTGCGGCGCGGCCGTGCTGTTCGAGTCCTGTACCGTCCTGCTTTGACGTGGGTTAGTGGATGACGCAACAAAAAAGCCCCTGACCGAAGTCAGGGACTCTTGTTTTGGTGGAGCATTGTCCACAGCACTCGAACCCAACACCTCTTCACGGGAGATGGTTTTGGAATCGTCCGTGAAGTTGAAATTGAGCACGACCCGGTCGTCAAAAACGTAGACCGAGTTGACAAAGGTATCAATGATCTGCCGCTGGTGCTCCGTGCTGCCCACGTCACCCTTGCGGAATTTTTCAAGCCAGAACCGAATCCACTCACGGGTCAGGACGGGCTTTTTCAGCTCTTCTTCCAGAATGCTGGTGTTCAGGGCTTCTTTCCGGGCTTCCAGCTCGTCCAACCGCTGCTTGGTGGTCGGGGTCAGGATGCCCTGTTCAATGGCTTCCAGAAGGTTTGCGAGCCGTTTCTCCGTATCCCGGAGCTGCTCTTTCAGAACAGGCAGCCGGGTGTTCTCCTGCTGCTGGGCTTCCATGACCAAATCTATCAGCCGTTCGATGATTTCATCGCTGAAAATCACCTTAATGGCAGTGTCCACCACGAACCGTTCCAGCGGCTCCTTGCGGATGGCTTTCAGGTCGCAATGCGCCTTGCCGTGGCGTTTGGCGTTGCCGCACTTGTAGTAATAGTAGGTGTTTCCCATGTGGCTGGTGCCGCTTTCGCCACCCATCAGGGTGCCGCACTTGCCACAGAACAGCTTGGTGGTCAGCAGATAGCTCACATCCTCTTTTGCAGGCCGACCATGGGCGATCCTGTTCTGCTCGAAACGCTGCTGCACCCGATCAAACAGGTCCTGGTCAACAATGGCCGGAATGCCGCCCGGCGTCACAATGTCCTTGTAGCGGTATTCGCCGATGTAGCGGCGGTTGCGGAAGATCTGGAAGAAGCTGTTCTTTACGAACGGCTTCCCGGTGCGGGTACGCAGGCCGCGCTCATTCAGGGATGCTGCAATCTTCTCAGCCGGTTCGCCGTCGGCGTACCGGGTGAAGATCTCTTGCACGATGGGAGCCGTCTCCGGGTCGATATGGTACAGCCTGTCCTCCTTGCCAATGGTGAAGCCCAGCGGCACCACACCGCCGTTGTACTTGCACTGGAGGGCGTTTTCGCGCTCACCGCGCGCCACTTTCAGGGCGAGTTCGGCGGAATAGTATTCCGCCATGCCAATCAGCATACTCTCCACCATAATGCCTTCAGGCCCCTGCGAGATGGGTTCCATGACAGACACCAGATGGACACCGTTCTTTTCCAGCTGGTACTTGTAGTTCACGGCATCGAATCGGTTCCGGGCAAAGCGGTCCAGCTTCCAGACCAGAACTACGTCGAAGATTTTCTTTCCGCTGTCCTTGATCATCCGCTGAAAGTCTGGGCGGTCATCCGTTTTGGCAGAGTAGGCACGGTCAATGTAGGTGCCGACCACGGTGATGCCGTTCTTCTCGGCGTAGTCCTTGCAGTCGCGCAGCTGTCCCTCAATGGACGCTTCACGCTGGCTGTCGGATGAATAGCGGGCGTAGATCACGGCGGTCATGGTTGCACCTCCTTGGCGTGTATTCGACTTGCCTTTATAGTATCGGGTCAAGCGCAGCTTGTCAACAATCTGCGAGCAGATTGAAATGTGAAAATTGCGAAACGCAGCGAAAAAGGTGAGAGCAAGAATCGTCCCGTGGCCACAAATTTTCAATTCTTGAAAATTCTTGCCACTTTGGGACAGCTTCTTGTTGGGGCGTGCGGAGCCCCAAACCCTGCTAAATTTATCCTAGACCACTGCGTATTTTGGCAACGCAATCAGAACTCCAACTTCTCGCAAGTTCATCCTTTAACTCCACAACAAAACAATCATACGATTCTCCATAGATAAAATTTTTATCTTTGTCAAACTGAATCGTTACTATCGCACGCGTACCTTTTCCTTTAATCTCAGTAACGATACCGTCTCCATAGATTTTATGTTTAACCTTTTTCCCTACAAAAAAAGTCAATTTTGAACCTTTGTAATGTTCTTCCAAATAGCTGACGAAACTCTTAAGAATAAATACATAATCATTAAAGTTTTCTTCAACCTTACGGTAGCACCGCATTTTCCATTCAAGAACACTTCCATCTTTATCGTATAACTCATTTAAGTCATAACAAATATAATGCATACCAGGCATGATAAATGCTGAAAATGAGGCCGGCGATCGTATGGTTGAGTGCGTTTTCCAGTAGCGGTCCTTTCCGATTTGAATATGTAGCAGAAGGTGTTCTATATAATTGCAGTATACCAATCTATCAGCTTTTTGGCTTGCAAAAGGACTTTTTATTGCATAGCGAGGTTCGGAAAGATTATCATATATATTTTCATCGATGTGATGACAAAGTAATCCTTCCGATGTTCTCGTTACTTTCTGATTTTTTGAAACGCATTTATCGGTTAGAAAATAGTCATACTGAGCTTTACCATATTTACCCAGAAGATATCTTCCATACCACTACCAACAAAAGTACATCCATTTTCTTTTGCAATAACATCTAATTGATTTGTACGAACTGGATCTGTTGTCCAACTATATGTTGCTTCTTCACATGTAGAAATAACACTAATTCCTCTTGATAAACATTTTACATAATGATCGAAGCAATCACTGACTAAACTAAATAAAGTGACAACAGCGATATCAGGATCTGTTTCATCTAAAACTTTATCTGCTTGATCACTAATACATACGCCTGTTTTAACACCAAGTTCTGCAAAATCACCAATATCCATTCCTACAATTGCGGGATTTGTATCAATGGCCCCAACAATCATTGCTCCATTTTCATAAAGATAACGGATAATGTATTTTGCCATCTTTCCGCAACCATATTGTACAACTTTAATCTTTTCCATAATTCATGCCTCCTATTTCTTTCAATTACATCATAGACTCTTATCTAAGAAGAGAGTCAACTACTTTTTAAAAGAAACAGGAACTTGTAATCTTAAAAACATAGAACGTTCATGATGATCAAACATACTGAGTTCACTTAAAACTTCACAAATATAATCACCACATATTGTAAGATGATTCATCTTACAATAATCAAGAAGACGTTTGGCATAATTGATTTCTTGATGAAAATCATCAAGATAAATACAAGCATACATTCCATTTTCAATCACTTGTATTTCTTTTTCAGGAAAATGATTATCCACAAAAACAAAAATACGATCTGAAATAAATTCTTGTTTTAAAAATCGTTCTTTATTAAGAAAAGTTCCCGCATTACAATAATAAATTTGGGGATAATGATGTGCAATCAAATCATTTTTTAATTGGGTTAAAAGATATTCATAAACATTTAAATCATGTTCATAGAAATTAATATTAGTATGCATGACATAGATCCTTCTTCGATCAATATATTCTAAAGTAATTGTCCCGCTTGGGGGTGATTTACGATATCTTTCCAAACTATAAATCGTTCTTGAAATAGCATCTTTAGTTCTTTGTAAATCATTGATTTGTATAGAAAGTTGTTGCTTCTTTTTAATTAAAATTGCTTCAATTAAATTAATATCTTCTTTATCAAGAAGTTCCTTAATTTCTTTAAGATTCATTTGCAGTTCTTTCATATATTGAATCAAATCCAAACGTGCATTTTGTTTAATATCATAATAGCGATAATTTGTCTCAGGATTAACATATACAGGCTTCAATAAATCAAGTTCATCATACAACCTTAATGTTGTTACCGTGATATGATTCATTTTGGCCATTTCACCAATACTTAAATAATCATTATTCATAGTATTCACCTCAAATTCATTATATCAAACTCTCATGTTACATAAGAGTTATTTTAATAATTTAGGTAAAAATAGACAAATAATCTTATATTTATAAGAGATTTCCTTTTTTACAAAAGATTATGTACAATAGAGATAGTTTTAATCTTAAGAAAATCTTTAGAAATATAAAAAGAAAATATTTATAAATCATCTCTATACTTTAAGGCAAGAGGTGAGGAAGATGGAAAGAATAAACAAAATCATTTTAATAAGCTGTGTATATGCAGGTTATATATGTATTAGTTTTGCATTGTTTTCAATGCTTAGATAAGGAGTTAAAAAGGAAATGGAAAAATATCATGTATTAGTTATCGAAGATGACATAGAAATTGCCAATGCAATTAAAATTTATTTACAAAATCAAGGATACGATGTGTATGTTGGAAATGATGGAATTGCAGGTTTAGAAATTGTGGAAAAAGAAACAATTCATCTTGCCATTGTTGATATTATGATGCCACGTATGGATGGTTTAACAATGGTCGCAAAGTTAAGGGAAAAATATGATTTTCCAGTTATTTTTCTTTCAGCAAAATCAGAAGATATTGATAAAATCATGGGACTTAATTTAGGTGGTGATGATTATGTTACCAAACCATTTGTACCGATGGAATTAATGGCACGTGTTCGTTCCCATCTAAGACGTTATGGACGTTATTTAGATGCGACAGCACCCAAAGAAAGTGATTCTATTTATCTTTGTGGTGGTCTTGAACTGAATGTAGATACTAAAACTGTTTTAGTTGATGGCAAAAAGGTAAAAGTAACACCAATCGAATTTAAAATATTAGAATTATTAATGAAAAATGCGGGAAAGGTTTTTTCTGCCGATGATATTTATGAACGTGTTTGGAATGAAGAAGCCATTAATAGTGAAACAGTGATGGTTCATGTTCGTAATTTAAGAGAAAAAATAGAAATTAATCCTAAAAAACCACAATATTTAAAAGTTGTTTGGGGTGTTGGATATAAAATTGATAAATAATAGGAGGAAACATGAAAAATAAAAACAGATTACTTAAAATACTTTTATTTTCTGTATTGATTATTGCTTCATTAGTCACTTATTTAAGTTATGGGGTAAAAGAAAAAACGACTTCGACTAAACTTGATTTTGATAATAATCGAAGTAGAATTACCGAAATACTTACAAGTAAAAGTATTTTATTAGATATGAGAATTCAAAGAAGAAAAGGAAATTATGATTTACTTCATTATTATGTTAAAGGTGATAATATTGATCAACTAAATGTTTATGGTGATTATTCTTTAAAAGATGTTTTTAATGATTATATTTATGAGTTAGATGATGAAAATAATCGTGATACAAAAGGAATCAAATATTATGTTTATGATAAAACAGACGAAAAAATCTTTTTCACAAATTCTAAAAAGAATTTAAAAAAAGCATTTGAAACTCAAGATAAAAAAGTATTAAATGACTATCAATGGTATACAACCATTGATTATGATGAAAATGGAAATGTTTCTCTTGAAGGAAATCAAACCAGCGATTGGGAAGGATCCTTCTACAATACTTCCTTTGATCAACTTTTTAAAAATAATTATTTAGATGAAGGTAATAGTGATATTATTAATCAAATAACCATCAATAATCCAACAAACATTAAAGTATTAATTGCGATACCTAAAAAATTACCAACAAATTGTTATTTAGAACAATTATGTTCTAAACAAGGATCCATTTCTGATGTTTTAATAACCTATGTCTTTATCATTGTTGCAGCTCTTGTCATTTTTATGTTATTTGTGCCAGTAAGAAAACTGATTGACATTGAGCCTTTTAAAACAGTTGTTAAAGTTAAATTATTCTTTATGTTCTTTATTTATATTATTTTAATTGCAATGTGGCTTGCTGTCATGACAGAAGTATTAAGGGCCTCTTGGCAAGGAACTTTTGCTTGGATGCTAAGAGAAAGAGGAATGGCTGGTGCCGGTGTTGCGATTGAACCGATTATCAATGTAGCTGGTTGGTTTGTTTTCTATGCCATGATTATGTATTTTATCTTTTATATCAAATCTATTCTTGTTTTTGGTAAAGACTTTATTAAAGAACATACGCTTGTTTGTAGTGCTTATCACTATTTTAAAGATGAAATTAAAAGCTTAACACAATTTGATTTAAAGAATCAAAAAGGAAATATCATTCTTAAAATAGGTTTAATCAGTGGCATTTGTATTGAAGGAATTCTATTATTTGTTTATTTTTTTATGGGAATTATAGGAAATCTTTATTATATTAGCCCACGTATTTATCTTATTTTTACATGTTTTGTTTCTTTGGTTTGTGCCATCATTACTATGTTGATTTCTAAAAAGCTACTTTCAAAAGTAAGCAATGATTATCAAGTTCTTTTACAATCAGCCAATCATTTAGCTCAAGGTGAATTTAATGATAAAATCAATCAAGATCTTGGTTTATTTAATTCACTTAAAGATGAACTTAATTGTATCAATGATGGTTTTAAAGATGCGGTAAGTAAAGAAGTCGCATCACAAAAGATGAAAACAGAATTGATTAGTAATGTTTCTCATGATTTAAAAACACCTTTAACATCTATTATTTCTTATATTGATTTATTAAAAAATGAAGATTTATCAAAAGAACAACAAGATGAATATATTGATATTTTAGATCGTAATACTAAAAGATTAAAAACACTTATTGAAGATCTATTTGAAGTATCTAAAGTCAATAGTGGTAATATCCAATTAAATCCTATAGATTTAGATATTCATGCCTTATTACAACAAGTTCTCTTTGAATATCAAGAACAATTCGAACATCATCATTTAAATCTAAAAAATGATTATGAAAATAAAAAAATCATTTGTCATTTAGACAGTGAAAAAACTTATCGTGTTTTAGAAAATTTATGTCAAAATATCTGTAAATACGCTTTAGAACATACACGAGTTTATTTACAAATCGTTGAAACGAATCAACAAGTTATTGTCGTTTTCAAAAATATTTCAGCACATGAAATATCTAATCCAGGTGATTTAACAGAACGATTTGTACAAGGAGATGCTTCACGTAAAAGTGAAGGTTCTGGTTTAGGACTCGCTATCTGTAAAAGCTTTGTGGAGGTTCAAGGTGGAACTTTTGAAGTGAATGTAGATGGTGATCTCTTTAAGACAACAATTATCTTTCCTAAGAAAATAGAAAATGATTAAAAAGGTTATTCCCTGGATCCTACTCTTTCTCCTTCTTCTTATGATCAATACAGAAATGATTTTTATGATTTATGAAACTATCTCATTTTTGAGATAGTTTTTCATATTTTGAAAATAAAATTCAAAGATTAAAAAATAAGTATAATGCTTTTGAAAGGGTGAAAGTATGAAATTTAAGTTTTCAATCAAACTAGCAATTATTTCTTTAATTGGAAATATTATTATCGCTATAGGTGTTTCAACATGTCGTATATCACAAATGGGAATTGATCCATTTACCTCAATGACAACAGGGATTAGTGGTTTATTAAATATACCTTTAGGTGTTTTTCAAGGAAGTATTAATGCGGTCTTATTTTTAGTTTTAATTCTATTAAGTAGAAGTAATTTAAAATATTTAAATATTGGTGCCATTATTAATATGTTTTTACTTGGTTTCTTTGTACAATTCTTTAATAATGTTTATTGTCAATTATTTAATGTTTCTTCACCAGATGTTATACCATTTTCATTACCAATGAAATTCGTGGTTTTAGCGATTGGTATTTTATTTGTTACACTTGGATGTTCTTTATATATCACCTCAGATCTGGGAACAGGATGTTATGATGCTTTATCTATTTATATGGCAGATGTGATGTCACCATCTTATTCAGTATGTCGTATTATAATTGGGTTTATTACAGGTGGACCATTAGGAATTGCGACAATTATATTGATGTTTGGGACAGGTCCATTAATTAGTACATGGAATAAATTGGTATCAAAACCAATTGTTGAAAAATTTGCCTAAAATATTCCTTGGTAATTGTAGAGTTATCGAGGATTTTTTTGTATAATGGACACGTTATGAAAGAAATAAAAAGAGGAATGAAAAATGGAATACCAATTGCTTTAGGCTATTTATCTGTGTCCTTTTCTTTTGGAGCGATTGCTGTATCAATGGGATTTAGTGTGATACAAGCAGTTTTGATCTCGCTATTGAATCTTACTTCAGCAGGACAATTTGCTTCACTAGGAATTATTGCCGGACAAGGAACGTATTTAGAAATGGCTATTGTGGAATTGACCGTGAATATTCGTTATGCGTTTATGTCACTTTCACTTTCCCAAAAAGTAGATGAAAAGTTTAAAGGAATTTATAAATGGCTCTTAAGCTTTTTTATTACCGATGAAATCTTTGCCTTATCGATGCTTGAAGAAAATGTGAGTCGTACTTACTTCTTTGGGCTTGCTTCGATTTCTACGGCAGGATGGATGCTTGGAACAACCTTAGGGGCAATGCTTGGCTCTATTGTACCTACGGTCATTAGTAATGCTTTATCAATTGCTTTATACGCAATGTTTATCGCAATTATTATTCCAGGAATGAAAAAAGATAAAAATATAATTAAAGTAGTAGCTCTTGCAATTATTATCCGTTCAGGTTTTTACTACTTACCCATCATCAATCAATTATCAAGTGGTTTTGCGATGACGATTTCAGCTCTTGCAAGTGCTTTTATAGGCGCTGTGTTATTTAATAAGGGGGAAGCACATGGATAAACAGTTTTATATTTATTTAGCGATCATGTCGCTTATTACTTATGCTATTCGTGCGATACCACTTGTCTTTATTAATAAAAAAATTACGAACCCAACCATTCAATCCTTTTTGGATTATATTCCTTATACGGTCCTTGCAGCGATGACCTTCCCAGATATTTTTTATTCAACAGGTCATTTGATTTCTGGAATCGTTGCGACGATCATTATTATTTATGCGTCTTATAAAGAATTAAGTCTCATTCAAGTCGCTTGTATTGGATGCTTTGTTGTAGTAATGATTGAACTTATTTTATAGTATTTGACGCCTTTTAAAGCGTCTTTTTTCTATGTCAAATAATTTTGACAAGAAAAAAGTCCTATGTAAAGGATGTTTGATAGACTCTATCAATAGATTATGAAAAAATGAAAATGAAAGGAGAAAGAAAATATGGAAATAGGTAAAAAACTAAAGGAGGCACGTTTAAATAGGGATTTGACTCAAGAAGTCATTGCTGAAAAACTAAATGTTTCTCGTCAAACAATATCCAATTGGGAAAATGAAAAATCTTATCCTGATATTATAAGTGTCATTGAGTTAAGCAACCTTTATTCCATAAGTCTTGATGATTTATTGAAAGGGGACGATGCAATGATGGAACATTTACAAGAAAGCACAAACGTTGTTAAAAGTAATCAAAAACTATTGAGAGCGATTATCTTAAATATTATTGTGGTAATCTTATTGGTTACACTAGGAATGTTTTTACCAAGTAAAAGTTATTATTTAGTGATGATCTTTTGTCTTGCTATTGTGAGTTCATCATTGTTGCTTTATCAAATGATTAAACGTATTTAAGGAGGAACGGATCATGGAAGTAAAAAGTATTTTAGCGATTATATGTGCGGCTATTGCACTTGTTGGGGGAATTGAAACAGTTTATCAAATTTATCGATTAACGGTGATTGATGTCACAATTCGTGGTTTAAAACATCCTAAACTATGGGGATTACTCGCAAGTAATGGAAATAATTCAAGTGGTTTATTACTTTATTTGATAGGAAGAAGAAACTATCCTATAAATTCTATTGATTCTAATCAAAAAACAAAAATGATTCAAAGAAAAAAAGCAGCAGGAATCTCTTTATGTTTTATGGTTGTAGGAATCCTTGGGTTGATTTTAAGTATAAGTTTATAATTTTTAGCACTCAACTCTTGACAGTGCTAAAACCAAGAGCTATAATGTATTTAGAAATTAGGAAAGGTATTAATAAAGAACCTAGTTTCAAGAGTTAACACCGCTTGAAGTAACGATGCTAATGACTAAGCATTTATATTGAAAGGGGAAATGACTTATGATGATGCCTAGCTTATTTACAGAAAACTTATTTGATGATTTCTTTAATGATTTCGATGAAAATTTCTTTGGAAAGAAAAATCCATTGTATGGAAAACATGCAAGAAATATGATGAAGACAGATGTCAGGGAAACTGATACGACTTATGAAGTAGATGTTGACTTACCAGGCTTCAAGAAAGAAGATATCAATGTCAATTATGAAAATGGATATTTGACAATATCAACAAGTAAAGGCTTGGATAAAGATGAGAAAGACAAAGATGGACATTATATCCGACAAGAAAGATATGTTGGAAATATGACACGAAGCTTCTATTTAGGAGATATCCCAAAAGAAGATATCAAAGCTAAATATGAAGGAGGAGTACTTCGTTTATCAGTACCTAAATCAGATATGAAACAAATTGAAAACACTTCTACAATAAGTATTGAATAATAAAATATGAGAAATCCGCAAGGGTTTCTTTTTTATGTCATAAATAATAAAAAGAAGCATATAGTATAATGAGCCCTTTATAAAATACCATATTTATAAGCATATATTTGTTTAAATCCTAAAATATGACAAAATATATTTTTGTTCATTCAAAAAAAACACCGATAAAATGGACTAAAATATTTTTAGGTTTATTAGGAGGAATTAATAATGAACAAGACAGAATTAGTAGCAGCAGTAGCTGAGCAGGCAGGCCTTTCCAAGAAGGACGCAGAGGCAGCAGTAAAGGCATTTACCGATGTAGTTGCAGAGGCTCTGA
>ERZ827452.1435-NODE-1435-length-22513-cov-4.404978_pt1 | contig 22513 bp, 18 predicted proteins | sample MGYA00519866_ERZ827452 | MGnify/ENA primary metagenome ERZ827452 (study PRJEB31778, sample SAMEA3449307) | human gut metagenome | biome: human gut; feature: human-associated habitat; material: faeces | place: United Kingdom | collected 2010/2012 ... | reverse complement strand
TCAATATGGAGGCGCTTGCAGTAGGCGGTTTTCTGGCACTTCTGATTGGCGGTGTTTTTTGTACCAGCTACAGCGATTTCTGGGAGAGTGCCATCAAGGGCATTTCTTCCATCACATCCGTTTCTGTTGTGGTGATCCTGTTACTGGTTGGTATGTTCAGTGCTTTAATTAAGCTGTGCGGCCTGTCCGGCGGCTTTGTATGGATCGCAAATGCAGTAGGCATGAAGGGCGGCATCTTCGTAGCCTTCACCTTCCTTGCTGCCTGCATCGTTTCCACTGCGACCGGATCTTCCATCGGTACCATGTTTATTGCATTCCCGATCTTCTATCCGGCAGGTATTATGTTAGGGGCCAATGAAATGATGATGGCTGGTTCCATCGTATCCGGCGCTATCTTCGGTGATAACTTAGCGCCGATCTCCGATACCACCATCGCTTCCGCTTCTACCCAGCAGTTTAAAAATGGCAAACCAGCCGACATCGGCGGCGTGGTCTCCAGCCGTATCAAATATTCCGCAGTAGCCGGTCTGATCACCATCGTGATCTTCGCCATCTTCGGCGGCATCGGCGGCACTTACCAGGGCGGTTCCATTGACGCAGCAGCAAACCCGGTTTCTTTAGTCATGTTAGTTCCGGTTGTTTTGATGTTAACTGTTTCCACAAAAACCCGTAACATCTATCAGGGTATTCTGGTTGGTCTGGTAACCGGAACCATTGTCGGTCTGATTGCAGGACTGTTCACTCCGGCACAGGTATTTTCCAATGACGCTACCAACAACGCGGCCATTGGCTTCTTAATTGACGGTATCAACAACATCTTACCAACCTGTGCATTAGTCATCTCCGTATTCGGCATCATGGGCATTTTAAGTGACGCCGGTATGCTGAACCTGATCGCAGAAAAGATCTTAAACAGCAAGATGGCTGGCACTGCAAAAGGCGCAGAGCTGGTATGTATGATGGGCATCGCTTTCACCACGATTTTGCTGGGCGGCGTTACCAGCGCTTCCATCTTAACCTTCGGACCGATCTTAAATAAAATCGGTGCCGCGAGAAATATCCATCCATACCGCAGAGCCAACCTGTTGGACGGTACTGCCAACAGCCTTCCGGCCATTATCCCATTTATGAGCGTGTTCGTGTTCATCGGATCTGCGCTGACCGGACTTTCCCCTGTGGTTGTCGCTGGCGGCACTATCTATGGATTTGTCCTGTTCTTTGTATTCTTAGGAGCGGTCCTGACTGGATGGGGATGTCAGAAAGAAGAAGAAACAAAATAATAATTCAGCAAATCTTATTCTGAACGGCAAAACATCGGCAGACAAGCGCTGAAACGTTATGAATTATGAAAGGTTTACATAATATGGACGATACATTTACATTATACGATTTAAAAGTGGAGGTGGTCGCTTCTGACCGCCCCATGGTATGCAGCCACAAGGTTGGCGATTATTTCCTGGTGCAGGGGGAAAATCTGGTATTCCAAAAAGACACCTCTTTTTCCATGTATTCCTTAAGCGCCCTGCTCCCGCTGCTTCCGGCCAAGCAGCGGCCACTGGATCCCAATGACTGGATGCTTTCCGACACAGAGATCGCCTGCCCCGATCCCAACTGCGGAGCACGGTTTAAGATCACAAGGATCGGGAAACGGATCCAGAGCCATGGGCAGTGTACGGTAGTGCCGTTATGGAAGCCGGACGTTCAGAAGCAACAGCAATAGCAAAGGCCAGACGGACATTGTCGTGCAGACACACAGAAATCCCTCTTACTGGTCATCCCAAGAGATTACAACCAAAAATAAGTATCAATAAAGGAGAAATAACCATGCAGAAAAAATGTCAATTTAAAAACGGATATACCTTCAACCGTGTCATCAATGGCTGCTGGCAGCTGTCCGCAGAGCACTGCCTTCAAGGACACTTAGACTATGATGACGCCATTCACGCCTTCCATGAACTGGTAGAACAGGGCTTCACCACTTTCGACTGCGCCGATATTTACACCGGAGCCGAGGAGCTGTTAGGGCGCTTTGTCATGGAATTAAAGGGAAGCGGACACTACCGGGAAGAGGATATCCAGATCCACACCAAATTTGTTCCGGATAAAGATGTGCTTCCGGTCATCAACATGGAATATACCGAGGGGATCGTGGACCGTTCCTTAAAGAGAATGCATCGTGAGGCCCTGGATCTGGTTCAGTTCCATTGGTGGGATTTTGATGTTCCTGGCATGATGGAGACCGCATTTGACTTAGTAAAGCTTCAGAAAAAAGGAAAGATCCGCAACATCGGTATGTGCAACATGGACACTAACGCTTTGAAGCAAATGGTAGACGCAGGAATCCCTGTTGTCTCCAACCAGGCACAGTACTCCGTCTTTGACCGCCGCCCGGAGCGCACCTTACTTGACTACAGCGCAGAACACGGCATCTACACCTTCGCTTACGGCACACTGGCAGGTGGATTCCTGGCTGAGCGCTACATGGGCAAAGAATATGAGGCTCCTGAGACTCGTTCCCAGGTAAAATACATGCAGATCATCGAGGACTCTTTAGGATGGGACGGTATGCAGAAATTACTTCCAGTCCTGAAAGCCATCGCAGACAACCACGGTGTCACCATCGCCAACGTAGCAACCCAGTACATCTTAAACCAGAAGAGCGTCGGCGCTGTCATGGTCGGCACCAGAAACTCCAGACATGTAAAGTCCAATCTCCAGACTCTGGAATTTGACTTGACCGATGAGGAAATGAAGATGATCCGCGATTTCGTAGACCAGTACCCGACTCCTGAAGGTGAGTGCTATGAACTGGAGCGCACTTCTCCAAGATACAAAGGAATTATCTTAACTGACAGAAATAACGTAGAAAACTAGAAAATCGTAAATTTTTGCTTTTATAGCGGGCCTTGCGCGGCCCGCCATGATACACCGGCTTACTGCTATTTTGTAAGCCGGTGTATCCATTTGTAGCTCCGGAACCGTAAAAATACCGGGATCCCTTTAAAAAACTGATCCGACTGAACCGCCAGAACCACCATTTCCACAGGTAGTTTCCACACAAAAGCAGCACAGAATGACAGCGGCATCACGATGCACCAGATAGACACCAGGTTCACACACATGCTGAATTTCGTATCGCCGGAGCTCTGGATAATGCCACTGGAAACCGGCATCTGGTAAGACATCCCCACCATAACGCAGCTCATGATGATGATCAGATGGTCTGCCAGCATCATGGCTTCGTCCGACAGGTTGTACATGGACAGCAGCGGATGTCTTAAAAGGAACAGCAGCAATCCCAGCACCGCCCCCGTGGTCACATCGATCACCGACAATGTCCGGGCATCAGAACGAATCCTCTCTTCATTTCCAACGCCGATGGATTTGCCGATAATGACCGCTGAAGATGAGGACAGGGCGATCACGATCACCTTCAGATACTGGAAAAAGGTTGTAGCCACAGAATTAGCCGCAATGGCATCGGCGGATAAATGTCCCAGGATCGCTGTCTGCATCGGCACCGAAATGGACCAGACTACCGAGGATAATAAGATCGGCGCCGCCACACAGGCATAGTGCCATACCGTCTCCCGGTCCGGAAGAATTCCACGGATTCCACCGTCAAACAACCGCAGCTTCTCGTCTTTCTTCACCAGATACCAAACCACGATCAACAGTTCCAGAATACGGGAGGTCAGCGTCCCCACTGCCGCACCCCGGACACCCATTTCCGGGAATCCGAAATGTCCAAAGATCAGGGTGTAGTTGATGATGCCATTGGTGATCAGGGAAACGACCGAAATGGCAAAAGAGATCTTCACCGTTTCCACGCTCCGTAATGCGCAGATCAGCAGATTGCTTACCATAAACAGGACAAAGGTCCATTTTAATAAGCCCAGATAAGCGCACCCCTGTTCGATGATCTCCGGTGCTGTGGTGAACAGCCCCAGTATCCGCTCTGGGATCATGCTGCACAGTACAAGGATCACAAAAGCCACGATCAAACTGAAGGACATCGCCACACCCACATAATGACGGATCGGTTCTGTCTGACGCTTGCCCCAGTACTGGGACGCAATCGCCACGAAAGCATTGCCAATAGCCAGAGCCGTCTGATTTACCAGAAAAAAGATCTGGTTTACGGTCGCCGCACCGGAAAGAGCGCTCTGGCTATAACTTCCCAGCATGATATTGTCCAGCATATTAACACTGTACGCCACCAGGTTCTGCAGGGCGATCACGATAAATAAGCTGAATAAGGTTTTATAGAACTGTTTGTCTTTGGTAAAAAATGAATCCATGAAAAGTTCTCCTTCTAACCATTTCTATCTTTAATTCCGGTCCTGATACTCCGACGGAGACACTCCCAGAAATTTCTTAAACTGGGCGCTGAAATACGCCGTATCCGAATATCCCACCTGATCCGCTACCTCATACACCTTCACCCGGCAGTCCGAAAGCAATTTCGTCGCCACCTTCATGCGATACAGAGTCAGGTAATTGGTAAAGGTATAATCGGTCTCCTTCTTAAACACCCGGCTTAAATACCCCTCACTGATCTCCAGATCAGCCGCCACCGTACTGATGTTAATGTCCTCCCGGTAATGGGCCTCGATAAACCGGATGGCCTGTTCCACGTATTTATTCTTGGCATTTTTTGCACTCCGCAAATGGATCACCATAGAAGCTTCCTCTTCCGCCTGAGTTGTCCCGACTTCCACCACCGACAGAATTTTCCGCATCGCTCCTTCCAATTCTCCATCCTTTAAGGGCTTTAACAGATAGTCACTGACGCCTAACCGCAGGGCGCTCTGGGCGTATTTGAAATCGCTGTATGCCGTCAGAATGATGAATTTCGCCTTACAGCCCTGTTTCCTCAGCTGCTCGATCATCTCCACTCCGTCCATGCGGGGCATTTTCACATCTGAGACCACAATGTCCGGCTTCAGGCGCTCCACCAGCTCCACGCCCTCTTCCCCGTTGGCCGCATCGCCCACCACCACACAGTCCAGCGCGGACCAGTCAATGGTCAGAATGATTCCTTTCCGGACCATACTCTCATCCTCTACCACTACTATTTTATACATGAGGTGCCTCCTTCTTGGCTGGAAGACGGATCGTCACAGTCGTTCCAGACGTATCCGATTCTGCCTGTATTCCATACTCTTCTCCATAATACAGTTTCAAAATCTGGATCACATTGTAAAGCCCTAAATGTCCGTCCCGCTTAGCAGGGTTTGGACTATTCATCCAGTCTAGCATCTCCTGTCCCATACCGCAACCATCATCGGTGACAGAAATCCGCAAAATTCCATCTTTCTGGGCTGCGTAAATGCAGATATATCCATTTGCACAGCCGTCCAGACCATGGATAATGGCATTTTCCACCAACGGCTGCAGGATCATCTTCGGGATCACGCAGTCCTCTAACATATCCGGAATCTCCGTCTCATAGAGAAAACGGCCCGCAAACCGGATCTTCTGGATCTTAATATAACTCTCGATGGTATCCAGCTCCTCCCGCAGCTGGATAAACGGCTTACTGGAAATGCTTTTTCGCAAAATTACCGCCAGATTTTCCGCCAGCACCGCAATCTCCGGAATCTGATGGATCTTGGCACTCCATTTGATGGTATCCAGCGTATTGTATAGAAAATGTGGGTTTAACTGGGTCTGATAAAGACGCAGGGTTGTCTCATTTAAGTCCTTCTGTCGCTGGACCCGGTCCTCCAGATAGCGTTTTAAATCCTTCACCATCTGGTTAAAGCTCTCTGTCAGACGGCCCAGTTCATCGCTGGTTTTCACCTTGACCTGGATGCTTAAATCCCCATCCTTGACTTTCGCAATCGCCTTATCCAGACGGCTGACCGGCCTGGTGATATGCCGCGCCAGGGCTTCTGAGGTCACAAGGCTTAAAGCCAGACTCAACAAGGATAACGCCAGCACTACCGTGCCCATCATCCGGACTGCCGGGGCGCTGATCGGCGCCTGGCGGCATAAGATCACATAAAATCCCCGCTCTGGTTCCCGGAGACACAGATATTGCTGGGCACCTTTTCCTGCCTCCGCTGTCCCCTGGGGCTTCATCAGCTCCGCAATGATCCCACTGATCTGATCCTCGCTGTAATCAGGTCTGGAGCAGTACACCGGCTTTCTATGATCATCTAAGATCAGGATCGTATCTGTCAGCGAATAAAAACCGCTGAATACATTGTCAAAATTATCCCTGGTAAAGTCCAGCACCACATATCCGGTTCTGGCCCCATGGGGATTTTCCAGGGAATAGGCCCCCTGCATCAGAATACTGGGATTTGTCACTGCCAGATAAGGATCTGTCCGGTAATAGGTCATCCCCTCATTCTGGGACGCCTTTCTTAAAAGTCCCCAATAAACAGGAAGTTTCCCCTCTCTCGGAAGAGTATCCGTGGTGAAACGCAGCCGTCCGCCTGCGTCATAGACACTGCACTGGGCGTGACCGTAAATCTCCTGTACCGCCTGATAGAGAGATAGATACATCCCCTTCTGGATCTCAATGGTGGTGTTGTCAATCAGGTTCCAGGCCGCCGATCCGTCTGCCGTCAGCTCTGCGCAGGTATTTTCACAATCCTCTAACAACCTGGAAAACCGCTCGCTGATCTCCGTGATCTGCTGCTTTGCCGTACCCTCGCTCTGACGATTTAAGGACATAGTAAAAATATGCACCATCACGACACTGGAGATCAAAAGCGGCACCAATGTCGCCAAAAGGCACATGAAAAACACCCGGTTTTTAAAAGAAAGGCTGAACCGTTTCACGATCTGTTTCATGATCCGCCTCCTTCCATCACCTGTTTCCACTCGGTCAGAGCTTCTTCTTTCTCTGAGGACAGTTCCTTTAATCCTGCAGATATGATTGGAAGTTTTGCCATGGGAACCAGACCCTCAAGCGGAGCCACATCCCGCCGCACGGAACGGCGGTTTAAATCTGACACCAGGATTTCCTGGGCGTCCCGGCTGATGGTAAATTCCAGGAACTGCTTTGCTGCCTCTTCATGGGCACAGCCCCGCCGGATGGCAGTCCCGTCCACCACAACCACCGTTCCTTCTTCCGGGTAAATGTAATCCACATCCGCACCACCTACCCGCAATGCCTGGGCCGCCTCTTCACTGGTCACACCAACAGAGTACCGCCCGTCTAAAATCCCCTCATTGACCTGATTGAGACCCTGTAAGGTCTGAAAATCCAGATTTTCCGCCAGTTTTTTCACATAATCTTCTTGATCTGGACCAGTAATGTGCGCCGCCGCCAGGGCGAATCCGCCGATCCCGGAGACTTCCGGATCTACAAATGCCACTCTTCCCTTCCATCTGGGCTCTAAAAGGCTTTCCCACCCAACAGGAAGTTCCCGGTATGTCACCACATTGGTATTGTACATGATCACCAATGGCAGCGCCGAAAAACTGGTCCAGGTCTGGTCTGGACTGGCAAACTCCTGGATAATGGACTCCGTCTGCGGATTTTCACAGGGAAGCCACTGATCTGAAAACTGCTCCAGGGTTTCTACCCCTGCGCCAAATACCAGATCCCAGTCCAAAGTTTTCTGCTGTTCCTGATAACTTTCCTGAATCTGATTATCCATCTGCTCTTTACACACCGATTGAACAGAACCATCATTCCGGTGTTTACCCACCTCCCGGTTTTCTCTTTCTGCCCTGTCATGTTCCAGCATCTGCTTTAATTCTTCTGTGGTTCCAACGCACACATCCACCACCAGGTTTGTCCGTTCCTCGAATTCTTTGATCACCGGCTCATAGACTGACGGCTCCTGTACCGCATAGATCACCAGGTCAGCCTGCGCCAGAATCGGTGCTTCCTGAGTTTTCTTTTCACAGCCCGTCATGACACCCACTATCCCAAGTGCCACTCCAACTGTGCAAATTTCTCTTTTATGCCTTAAAACCACTTGCACTATTTTCACACAAAATCCCCCTTCTCCACAGGAATTTTCGATACTTACAGTATACCAAAAAACCGCAAAGAAGGGGGATTTTTCTCTTTTTACTTAGCGTAAATGTAAATATTCCTCAAAAATCTCGCAGACCTGAACAGCCTCATGCTCGGTCTCCATCTCGCAGAAAATCCGAAGTAACGGCTCCGTTCCGGAGAACCGGGCGCTTACCCAGCCACCATTCTGGAAATACACCTTGCAGCCATCCAGATAAGATACATGATCCGCAGCGAATGGCAGTTCCGGCAATCCCTTATCTTCCATCAGCACCTTCTGGATCCGCTCTTTTTCTTCTAAGGTAAAGCGGTACGCCCGCTCTTCCATATGGATCTCTCCATATTCCTTCCGGATATCTTCCGCAATCTCCGACAGCTTCTTACCGCTGACTGCGATCATCTCCACCAGAAGGGATGCAGCATAAATACCGTCCTTACCATGAATATGCCCTTTCACCGTCAGACCACCGGAAGACTCGCCGCCGATAATGGCATCCGTCTCCTGCATCTTTGCAGAAATATACTTAAATCCAACGGGAACCTCATAACATTTCTGCCCAAAGCTCTCCGCCACACGGTCTAATACATGGGTGGTAGAAATATTTCTTACCGCCGGACCCCGCCACCCCTTGTATTTCAGCAGATAGTAATACAACATCACTAAAATGGTGTTGGCATGCAGGTAATGACCCTTATCATCAATGACGCCAAGCCGGTCCGCATCGCCATCGGTAGCGATTCCAATGTCACAATAACGGTCCAGTACATAATTTTGAAGGTTCCGCAGCGTATCTTCTGTCGGTGCAGGCACTTTCCCGCCAAACAGTGTATCGTGCTGGGCATTGATGGTCTCCACCGTACAACGGGCGATGGACAGAATCGTACATAAAGCAGTTAAGCTGACTCCATACATGGGATCAATAGCAATCCTTAAATCCCGCTCCCGGATAGCGTCCATATTGATCATGGAAATGATATTGTCCAGATACTCGTTCATGGGGTTCATTTCCACTACCATACCGCTTTTCACCAGATCCAGGTATGAATGAGGAGGCATCTGACCTTCCTCGCTGTCATCCTTCTCGTAGATCTTCTCTGCCTGTACCAGATACTGCTCGATCTGGGCAGTCTGGTGCTCATCCGCATCCCGTCCGCCTTTGGTAAATACCTTGATTCCATTGTAGATCGCCGGGTTATGGCTGGCTGTCACCATCAGGCCATACGGTAATTCGTGTTTCATCACATAAAACATAATTAACGGTGTTGGAGAACTGCGGTCTACGAACAGCACTTTGATCCCCTGTTTTCCAAAGATCTGACACGCCCAGATCACCGCCTCTTTTGATAAGAAACGGCGGTCATAGCCGATGACGATCTCCTGGTCTTCCACATGTTCTGCTTTGATCTTTAAGCAGAGCGCCAATGCCAGCTTCTGAATATTTTCCTTTGTAAATTCTTCGCCAATAATTGCTCTCCATCCGCCAGTACCAAATTTTACCATGTTTTTTTCCTCTTTTCGCAACACAAACGATTCCATCTATACGCAACGTTTCGCCAAAATAACATTTCCTGTCACCACAGGAACTTTGTTTTGCGTCAAATCCCCAATTATACAACAGATACTTTGCCCTTGCTGACTTTTAAGAAGATCAGAAGAGAAATGACTGTGCTGACTGTCAGGATCGAAGCCAGCGCTGCCGCCGTACCGAAACTATTTCTCACAACCTCCGTGTAAATGGCCACGGAGATGGTACTGGTCTTTCCTCCATATAACATAACGCTGGAAGAAAGCTCATTAATACAGGTAATCCAGCTCAAGATCGCGCCGGACAGAATACCAGGTGCCATCAGACGTGCTGTCACATGGAAAAATGTCTTCATCGGGGACACTCCCAGACTGATGGAAGCTTCTTCCACACTGACATCCATCTGCTGTAAAAATGCGCTGCCGGAACGGACCGTATACGGCAGTTTCCGGACAATAAAAGCGATGATCATAATAGCTGCTGTACCGGTAAGAATCACTGGCTGTTTATTAAATGCCACGATCAAGCTGATACCAAGAACCGCACCAGGAATCACAAATGGGAACATGATCAGCAGATCCATCAGCTGTCCCGCCAGCCCCTTCTGTCTCACCACGATGTAAGAAATCAGCATGCCTAAAATGATAATAAATACAATGGCAACCGATGAGAACACAAAGGTATTGCGGATATTCGTCCACAGACGGTTAAAAATAGTCACATAACTGTCAAAGCTGAAGCCTTTCTTAAATCCGGTGAAATCACACTTAATGAAGCTGCTGACGATTACCACGATCTGTGGCATAATTCCAATCAATGTCACTAAAAGCACTGGTAAGGTAACCACTACCCGTTTTGCGCCGTGAAGCACTTCTTCCTTCGGAGGTCTCATAGCAGTCATCACATAATTTTTCCGGCTGACGAAATATTTCTGGATCAGAAGGACTGTGGTGGAACATAACACAACTACAACAGACAACGCGCTTGCCAAGTGGGCGTTACCGCCGATCTCACTCATGTATTCATTGTATACAAGAACCGGAAGCACCATATAACCTTCACCAATCAGCATCGGGGTACCGAAATCTGCCAGGCTGGTCATAAATACCATGATAGCGCCTGCCGCGATGGATGGAGCCACCACCGGAAGTGTGATGGTCCACAGACGACGTAACTTGTTGCTTCCTAAGTTTTCCGCCGCCTCCTCGATGCTGGAATCGATACTTCCCATGGCACCGGAGGTATACAGATACACATACGGGAACAATTTAAACGTAAATACCAGGATAATACCCAGTTTTCCGTAAATACTCGGAAGATGGATTCCAATATTGGCAAATGCTTTCGTCACCAGACCTGCACGGCCAAAGAGCATGATCCAGCTGTACGCGCCGATAAATGGCGGGCTCATCAAACTCATGATAATGAAAATATGGATAAAATTCTTACCAAATACGTTATAACGGGACATCACGTAAGCCATAGGCACGCCAACCAACAGGGCGGTGCAGGTGGTCACGCAGGATACGAACAGGCTTCGGCCCAATGCAGAGTAATAATATTTTTTCGTAAAGAAACGGATATAATTTTCCAGGGAAAACTGTTCCGTTTTCGCTGAGAAAAAGCTCCGGGTGATCAGGGTACAGAACGGGTAGATCAGAAATACCAGCATAAATCCGATCACCAGCAGCTTCACCCAGAACCAGAAATCCAGTCTTTTCTTGGTTACCATGAAATCACCTCCTGGGTAGCGGCATCGTAAACGCCTACAGCGTGGATATCAAAGTTCACTTTCACATTCTGTCCATCCGGTCTGACGGTCTGCACATCCTTGGTGTACTCATTTAACTGCAGGGTCTGGCCATTGTCCAGCTCAATCTCATACTCGATAAAGTCGCCCAAGAAGGTTGACATTATAATTTTTCCCGGCAGACCTTCCTTCTCATCAAAGAACAGCTGCTCCGGTCTTGCAGAAATAATACCTTTGCCGGAAAATGGCTTCTTTAACTGACAGGTGATCTTACACTCTCCCTTAATATCCAAAACCGCCGCTTCTGGGGTGTCTCCTTTAACCTCACACTCTACGAAATTGGATACACCGATAAATCCAGCAACAAAGGTATTCTCCGGTTTCTTATAGATGGCTTCCGGGGTTCCCACCTGCATGATGTTCCCTTCTTTCATAACTGCGATCCGGTCAGAGATGGCCAGAGCCTCTTCCTGATCGTGGGTAACATAAATGGTAGTAATTCCCAGACGCCTCTGCAGCTTCTTAATGGCAGTTCTCATCTGCACACGCAGTTTCGCGTCCAGGTTGGAAAGAGGCTCATCCATCAGTAATACACCCGGCTCGATGACAAATGCTCTGGCCAATGCCACACGCTGCTGCTGTCCGCCGGAAAGCTCATTCGGCTTTCTGTCCTTTAAATTTTTGATCTGTACCAGATCCAGAGCTTCCTCTACTTTTCCTGGGATCTGCTCTTTGGGACATTTTTTCGCTTTCAATCCATAGGCCACGTTCTCCGCCACAGTCAGATGCGGGAAAATGGCATAGTTCTGGAACACCATACCGATGTCTCTCTTATGGGCTTCTAAGTTGTTGATCACCTTCTCATCGAAGCAGATCTCGCCGCCGTCTACGCTGTTAAATCCGGCGATCATACGAAGAAGTGTGGTTTTTCCACATCCGGACGGGCCAAGCAGTGTAAAAAACTCACCCGGTTTAATCTCTAAATCTACCCCATTCAACGCTGTAAAGTTTCCATATTTTTTTACGGCTTTTTTTATGACCACTGCATGACTCATACCTATTTCCTCCATTTCTTGTTTTGCGGTTTAATCGAAAAACCGCCCGCCCTTATGGGCAAGGCGGTCTTTTTCATGAACCGTATTAGTTCACCATGATATCATTGAATTTCTCAATGTTCGCTTCTTTTTCATTTGCTGCCCAGTCAAAGTCATAATCTACTAATACCAGATCCTCTAACTTGGCCATGCCTTCTCCAACTTCCATATCGCTTCTTACCGGACGGCGTCCCCAGTTCTGGCTCTGCTCAGTCTGGCACTCTTTGGAGGTTACAAAATCGATAAACAGTTTCGCATTTTCTTCGTTCGGGCATCCCTTTACTAATGCAACGCCATCAGGAACTGCACTGGTACCGTCTTTTGGATATACAAATCCAACGGATGGATCATCTGCATATTTGATTGCGGATTTCTCGATCGTCAGTCCTACATAGAACTCACCATCTGCTACCATCTTGTGGCATTTACCAGAAGAGTCTACGATCTTTCCATCCAGGTTATCATATAACTGTTTGATGAAATCCCATCCAGCTTCCTTGCCGCCATGACCAAGGATCATGGTACAAAGCTGTGTATAAGCGGAACCGGATTTGGATGGCAGACAGTAAGCAATTTTGCCTTTCCATTCAGGTTTTGTTAAATCTTCCCAGGACTCCGGAATGGTCAGTCCGTCTTTCTCAATCAGGTCTTTATTATAAAAGATAACCATTGGAAGAGGGCTCTCTCCGATCCATAAATCGTCTGGATCCTTGTAAGCATCGCCGATAAATTCATCATTGGCACATACATATGGCTGGAAGTATTCCTTGAATGCTGCTAAGGAGTCAGCACCGCCTCCCCAGAGCACGTCTGCAATCGGGTTTGCGGATTCTGCTGCAATACGGTTACATAACTCTCCAGTACCTGCCGCTACAACTTCTACCTTCACGTTCGGATACTTCTCCATAAACAGGTTCACACCTGCGTTCAGAGGATCGGCATCATGTGGAGAATAAACAACAACACTTCCCGTATAATCTTCTGGTTTCTTCTCTCCGTCTTTTGCAGCCTCGGTCTCAGCCTTGGTCTCTTCTGCCTTTGACTCCTCAGCCTTGGTCTCTTCTACCTTGGTCTCCGGAGCTGCGGTTGTCTCTGCTGCTTTACCACCACTGCATGCGGTCATGCTCAGTGCCATAAGTGCTGCCAGTGTTGCTGCTGTCAAACGTTTTCTCATAATACCCTCTCCTTTTCTTTTTAAATATTTAATTCACGAACTTAGGATTTTGTCTGTCCCGATACTGATATTATATGTTTTCTTTGTGCAATTTTCCATTTATTTTTCTGACCTTTCTTTTGTTATTCTGAACTTTGTATTGTTTTTTTGATGTTTTTCTTGTTTTATTGTGCATTATGTATTATTGCCAGCGCATACTTTATTGCTTTCACCATTCCTTTGTAGTATAATTAACATATGCATCTTTGTATGACATCTTTGTTGAAAGGACTTTTATTCATGAATACTCCATCTGCAGTTTCTGTCCTCATCGCTGATGATGAAGCATCAATCCGTAACGGACTTCGATCTGCCGTTGAATCCCTTGATCTAAATCTACAGGTTCTCGGAACTGCCCGAAATGGACTGGAACAATGACCAGAACGGAATCCTTTCCTGGTTCCGGATATCCAGAATTCCTTAAATTTTCAGGGTACAAATAAAATCAAATATTAAAATGGTGCTTTTGACACCCTAATCCTATAAAGTGAAAAAAGCACCAACTATTTCTGATTGATGCTTTCAAATTATTTTGTTTTTGTAAATCTGTTTAATTGCGTATCCACATCTCGTCCACCGTACATAACACGGATAATCGTAACCACTTGTGTATCATCATCAGGGATATATAGAACAAGATAATTGTCTACCAGCGCTACGCGCAGCCCTCGACTTTTCCATGGTTCCAATTCATATTGTCGATATCTCTTCGGCATATGATCAAGATCCATAATACATGCTTCAAGCCTATCAAGCTGACCACTTGCATTTTCTGGTGCCTGCAGTTCAAAAGCAATGTATTCCAAGATTCCACGAAGGTCTATCTCGGCTTGATCTGAAATCACGATATCATAAATCATAAATTGTAATCCTTGCGGATATCAGCAAAAACAGATTTTGCTGATCTAGTACGACCAGCCTGCATATCCGCATATCCTTTCTCTAGTTCTGCATTCATCTGTGCTTCTGATAATGCACTAACGTCTACAGGACGAGCGGATGGCATTTTCACTTCAAAAGGAAGTCCTCTTTGAAGAATAATTTGTTTGTAAAACATATTTATTGCATTGGATGCAGGAATTCCTAATGCTGCTAAGATTCCTTCTGCCTGTTCTTTTACATCAGGCTCAATGCGTGCGTATAAATTTGCTGATTTTGTTGCCATAGTAAACACTCCTTTCGAGTTTTTTCTAACTATATTAGATCCATTTGTACGGACAAAAGCAATACAAATTCAATGTTTTACAAATTGTTTATACTCCAAAATCTACCAGTTGATTAAAATTTGTCGAAGTCCTCCTGAATCGCCACTTCTTTATATCCTTTGTAATCGTCATTGCTAATTTCAGCATACATATTTAATCCAGAACGGCCAAATGCAGTTATTCTAAAAAGGCTTATCCATGGGATAATGCCTGCATTGAATCATTTCATTCACTGATCAAGCGCGAATAGCTGAATTGCTTCAAAATTCGCGATTATATGTCGCCAAATGACTACGAAGAGCTGTATCGTAGATTGCAACTGGACGAAGAGCCAATGGCAAGTTAAGATGGGGAAAACCTCATTTTAACTTGTACTAAATCTTGACATAGAACCATTCATCCTCTGGCAAAGAAAAGTAACATCTTGCCGTCTCGACATAACAATCCCCTCAATAAGTCGGCTGTAACTTTTTTATTCAGAATTATTTGTGTCTCACGTGTCGAGATTCAACGCCACAACCACACGAATTCGGTCCATAAGCACTTTTTCTTTATGATTTTCGCCCACAGTATGAAAAGTAAAAAACCTTACAAAGTGCGTAAATTCAAGGATTTCTACATATTTTTTCTGTGTAATGCAAGGGAAGGAAATATTTTCTTCGTCTGTAGTAAATCTTAGGTTGGTAATACCAAGTGCCTTTTTTATCAAATCTCCTTTTGCATCCAGAATGCTTGCAAGGTTGCCTACTTCTACCTTTTCAAGTGGTATGGAACCCGTAAGTCCAAGGCTCTCGCCCGTTTCTGCCCCTTTATTCGGCTCACTGTCGGGTTCTTCTGCCCCCTTTTCATTGTTGTTCCATTCTGCCGGGCTGACCCCTGTTGCCAAAACACAGGCATCAACAATCTGTGCGACCTCATCAAGGTCGTCAAAATCTCCGAATTCCAATTCGCCATTCTTTCCTACCGTAAAACTCCCAATTTCGTAGGCACAGGAAGGAACTCCGAGGTATTTTGCCTTACCTCCGATTTCCTTCTCGATTGCCTGAACCATAGCTTTTCGTTTGTCCTTTGTTACATTGAAATGTAGTACCATGTTTTGTACCTCCTTATGATTTTTTGGTATGTACATATATCACTCTGAAGACACATAATAGCAAGCAAAAAAATATATAAAATTTAATTACTGTGTGATATAATTTTTGTAGTTGTGTTTTTAAGGAGGAAGATATTATGTCTATTATCAATCAACCTTTCCAAGGTCAACTCGGTGACATTCTAATTTCGGAGTTAAAAAACGGTTATACAAATTTTACTATTTTCTCTGCATTTGCAAAGAATAGCGGAGTTTTAAGATTAAAAGAATCTATTGAGAACTTCAAGTCAAGTGGGGGATACGTCAAAGCATTTATCGGTATAGATCTAGATGGAACTTCGTATGAAGCATTGCTTAATCTATTTTCACTATGCAATGAACTGTACGTTATTCATTCAGAAAACTTTTCAACAACATACCATAGCAAGATTTATTTATTGGAAGACTCGTCTACCGCTTGGTGTGCTATTGGTTCAAACAACCTGACTGGTGGCGGTCTTTGGACCAACTTTGAAAGTTGTTCAATCCAATCATATGATTCATCGACTGGAAAAAATGAGTTAGAAAACATTTATTCAATAATAGAAAAATATTCTGATACAGACTATTATTGCTCTACCAAAATAAATTCCATTGACGACATTAACACATTATTAGAGGCAAATTATATCTCCAAAGAAGTATCTCAGAAAATTGAGAATATCAGCAAAAGAGTATCCCAGAAGAAAAGGCAAAAGAGAAACAGCTTATTCGGATCTGAGAAGGTTACTATTCCAACTATAATAACCACTCAGAAACCTCATAAGTCGCTTACTAAATCATCTACTCCTGATATCGACTACATAATTACTCCCACCGCTGAAAATGTACCTGCTTTTACCAATGAACAATTTTGGTTTGAAACAAAAGCAGTAACAGGTGGGTCAGCTAATATTCTTGATTTATCTAAACTAGGGAAAATAGAATATGGTTCTGTCAAAGGTACTCCATATGAATATTCAGATTCAACTCTAATGTATGGCGGTGTAAAGTTCTTTGATGTTGATCCTGAAGATACTACAATAGAAAAAAATATCACTATCAACTATCTTGGAAAAGATTATTTTCCATCAAAAATTGAATATACTTCTGGTAACGGAAGCTGGAGAATTCACTTAGCTGGAGAGCCTAATGACGATTCTGATAAATTATCAAAGTATGGAAATCGTGGAGATTTTGCTCATAAAATACTTGTATTCGAAAAAATTAACACCGATTATTATTCCCTTTCTGTTTTACCTGAATCTGAACTTAATCATGTAAAATCTATCAGCCGCGTATGGGCACGTAATGGGAAAAAGAGTAATGCAAATGCAAGAGCATATGGCATGCTCTAAGTTTATCAGAAGGAAGTTGATGCCTAAAAATAAGCTTCAACTTCCTTTTCTGAATAGTACTTACTAAAAGTATGAAGTATGTTCTCAAATGTTTCTTCATTTAATCCATACAAAAATGCTACTAATCTATCCATTTCTGCTATTATTTGTTTTCTAGAAATTTTTCTCTTTATCGGATAAATACTCACATCCGCAAAAAAGTTATCCAGTCTTTGGTCGCTTACATATAACATTCTTATTCGAGAATTAATATGCTTTTCAATTGTTGCTTTTTCTCCCATATAGACCAACTCTTTTTCAAATGATTTTGTATCCGGAATAGGAATCTGTTTAATAATTGTCTGCGTCAAATCAAGCCCCGCCATTTTTAATCTTACAATATAATCAAATACTACTGAATTAAATAATGCTAGTATGTGTAGCATTTCCTTCTTAGGCAATTGCAAAATTTGAATAGACTGACATGTCGGAATCAACGGAAGAACAGTTGCAAGCATTGTTCTTCTATTGGTAGCTGATGTCAAACTTCTCCAAGCAATCACACCTTCATCATTAAAATTTCTAGATAAATTATTCCAAACTTCTTCTTTTATAAAATAACGAGATTCTGGATACTCTTTGCCATCTATGTCACAAATCATTTTAGCTGAAGCTTTGTTTTTATACTTATCGCTTTCATTCATCCCTGAAAATGTAGCATATTTAGCGGTATATAGCTCAATAAACTTTCCCTCATATATAGGAATATAACCATCATCATTCTGTTTAATTATACTCTCCGAATGATTTGTCAAATGAACCAGTCTACCAAATTTACATTCTGGATAACGCATTCCGAATGTATCATATTTTTCATAAATGCTAACTAGAAATTCTAATTCTTCGTTATGACATATATTTGGAATCATTCCCGTTTCAGGATTAAGTTTATTCAATAAATCATATGACAATTCTATTTTTTCTCTATCAACAAATTTTTCATATCGTTCAATATTTAATGCTATGCTAAGATTTTTTGTATTGTTCTTTTTCAAGAACATGACTGAAAATTCTTCACGAGAATCAATATTGAAAATCTTATTCCGATTTGTAAACATGTATACTTCATACAAATCTTTATTTTTTGTCATATCCCTAAAAAAAGCACTGTACACGGGCATCTTGAGAAGTGACGATTTAACTATCAATCCAATAATACCGCTGTTGCAAACCACATTTCGACATAATTCTGTAAAAATCGCATATGTATTTAACTCACCACAGCTTGATTTGCAAAAGCATTCCTCTTTTTTTATTAATCGCTTTGCCTTTTCGTAATCATCAATAAAACAATTATAAAAATACTTATTCGTTTCTGAAATGTTCTGAATATATTTTTCTCGCCCTGCCTTTGATCCAATTTCTTGATTTTCTACATAATGCATTAAAAACTTCTTTTCTTCAAATCTAATCTTTTCCCAAGGTGGATTTCCAAGGGCAATCATTACATTGTCGTGTGATACAACACCCATTTCCAATGAATAAAATCTTCCTACCTCTGCCCTCTTAAATTTTTCTAATGGCTCTATATCATTTTTTGTAATCAATAATGGATTTCCTAATAAAATTTTATATCCCGAACTTTCTTCAAAACGCAATCTGTGTCTAGTTATCATTATTGCAATCGGATCTACATCATATCCGTAAATATCTGCACTTATCCCTTTTTGTCTGCATATTCGACATGCTGCAACCAAAAATGCTCCACCACCACAAGAATAATCAGCTATCTTTAACTCCTTTACTTCTTCTCTAATATTATTTTCAAGATATTCCTCAATTGCTTTTTGAGTAATCTCATATGCAAATTCTTCTTGAGTATAGTATGAACCCAATATATCTCTATTGTTCTTTCCACCCTCGAATTTCACTTCACCATCCTTAATAGAAAAATCTATTGCTATATAACTTTGGTATAAGCAGTTTATATCAAATGCGTCATAATCATTGATAATAGATAATACTTCAGAAATAAATTCATACGAACCCGGTATTTTCAAGACATAGCACAATATTGATTCTTCAATAATATCATTCATTCCAATAATATTTTCTATTTCATTTGCAGCACAATCAGATTTAATCCCATGTGCGCAAAGAGTCATAAATGCTAAATATGAATATTCAAAATATTTTTTTCTAATATCTTCCCATTCTTCTATATCAATTGTTTTATTCATATATTTAGCAACCAAATTATGCAACTTTGCTGTCATACTTATGAATCACCCCATTTTCATATTGTAGATAAGGAACACCTTTAAATATCTCACTGTGTACTTTATTAAACGATTCCTGTATCCATTTACTATAATCAAAGTCTTTCCCAAACCTATCCATCAAATCAGATACCAATTCAGTTATTGCACATTCAGAAATTAGCACACCATTATCTGTGTTATAATCCAGTTTATATAAAACCATATTATGCAAAATCATATCCATATATTTATTTAATACTCTTTTCATTTCAAACGGCTTTTCCTGTATTTTTTTTACAACCACTTCCGGATTAACTCCTAAATCTTTAGCAACATATTCAAGGACTCCATCGCTTCCTAATGAATTTTTTGATGCTCTTGTTCTCTTTAAGCAGCAAGCCGCATCTATTAGTTTTTCTAGGTATTTATCAAGTTTATCGATATCTATTTCCTGCGTTCTATCAATCAAATATGCACATTGACCAACACTATCTTGAAGATGCTTTTCTTCCTCTTCAGAAAGCCCATACTCCTTAAAAATGAATTGGTCTATTTTACTTTCAACTTCTAATTTTAGAAGTTCATTTATCAGATCATCATTAAACATCCGCCAAGCATCATTAAGCAAGTTACCACTAATATTTTGTATATATGTGGACTCATACTCTATATTATTAGGTCTTGTCGATAACATTTTCCTTTTTAGCTCAATACATAATCGTGCTTCTTTTTCAAGAACAACTGAAGAATAAATATTATCATTAACAGGAATTTGTCCAATATATCCGGCCGCTATTGTAAGTTTTGGAGACATCATTCTCACATAATATGCCGCTATTCTTGAATTCAAGAAAGCTAAATGTGCATATTCGTTTCCTTTAACAACTCTAATTCCCGGACCAGACGCAATAAAAATCTGATTATCCAGCAAAACTCTAACATTTAACCCTGCTGTTCCTGTATCACTAAATACCATTTGAGTATCACCAAAATATTTTACATTTCGTAACGCAGACCCCTTTTGAGACTTAATGTACTCGCCTTCCTTTCCCCATTTGACTACACTATCATTTAATCCCTGCCATCTGCAGTAACCGCCCCCATTACTTACAGCAACCCAATCTGTTTCACCAAAATGTTCCCAAAAATAACCCACAAGTTCTTTAGCATTACCTGTCGATGTTCCTTGCATTGGAACTGCAACATTCCGATACGGTTGCTTATTTGCTCCCATTACATTTAAGGTTCCTTTACCAGAAAAATCGTAACCATTCGGTCCATCTAACATATCTTGCCCAATATACAATCTACCTTCATTACTAATTAGCTTATCAATTTTTTCTTTTAATAAAAATGAAGATAAATTGAGTATTTCAACTTTATTATCTGACCTATATTTATTCGAAAATACAATAAGAGAAACATTTGACTTTTCTCCACTAAGGTCAAAAAAAGCACCAGAACCTAGATTCGCTATTTTTTGAATATTGTATTGCGTTGAGAAATAATTTCTTATTTCTTTAAATGACTTCAAATGCATCCATGAATTTTGAGATACTATTCCACATACACCGGTTGGTTTCAACAGATTGTGTATTGCTACCATAAACGAAACGCATGTATCACAGTTTGCATCAGGATAATTTTTTTTCAAAAATTCTTTTTCTTCTTGACGCATTCCCTTTATGGTTGCAAATGGTGGATTAGTTATTATTGCATCTGCATTTGAAAGTGCATCATCCATCCCCAACTCATTTCCATTTACAAGATTAACCACAACACGATTATCTTTTGCTAGAGAACCACAAATCGTATCTTCATTTTTTGTAACAAAGATATTAGGACAAATCTGCTCCCATAATTCATTTGTAACATCGATATTAGCTCGTTTCATTATAGATATTGCTCTTAATCTAATATTCACAATTGCTATTCTGGCAATTGACTTATCAATATCATATCCGTACAATCTACTTGTATTTAAAATAATTTCATCAACATTTATTTTTTCGCCTAAGCAGTCACACAAATAATCTAAACATTCCACTAAGAAATTTCCACCACCTGCACATGGATCAACAATCTTTTTAGTCCTATCATAATCGACAACATTTCCGACAAGGTAATCTATCATGTATTTTTCAGTAAAAAATTGAGTTTGACTATATATATTCCCATCAATAATTTTATTAGTATATTGATACGCCCAAGATAGAATATTATTAATATCTGGAGCATCACAGAATTTCTCTATAAATTCAGCTACAATTTCCTTTAATGAAAAATCTAAAGAAATTTCTTTCTCTTTCCCAGAAATATCTTTATAAATTATTTTATACATTTCATCTGTTTCTTTATCACCCAAATAAAATTCGAACAATGAATAAGCTATTGTAGCCAAAACCACACTCTTTTTGTCATCCTCATTTATATAAAGTCTCTCCGTAATGTTATACAATTTCTTAAGTACTTTTTTTAATTCCCGGCGTACTTCAGACACACTCTCTGTATTAGGCTTTATTGGTGATTTTGTTCTAGCATCATTCGGTCTTTTTGCATCTGCAGGAATTACCCACATATTACCAATCATCTTTGCTCTTTCTATTCGTCCTTCTTTACACAAAATCTGTATTCTTCTCTTACTTATATTCCATTTATTAGAAAACTCTTGTACTGGTAAATAGTCCATAATTGATTCTCCCTTCATTTATTTTATTTTAATCTCATTCACGAATATTATCAAGCATTTTCTCATCATTTTGTCATCCATTTTATATTCTCACCCCCACCAATTATCCATAGTTGTTCTTCAACACCATCCCTCCAACAGGAACATCATTGAACATATATGTTCGGGGCAAGGCAAAAGAAAAAGACCAACAGCAGCACTTCAAATTACTACCATTGGTCTTAAAACCCTTAATTTCTAGGCATTTCTGCCTTTGCTTATTTTACCCTTGACATCAAGACAACCGTCTCAACGGTATTCCCTTTGTCCCACAAAAGCTCCGTAACTTCCCCGCCATCCTTGA
>ERZ827452.1427-NODE-1427-length-22662-cov-9.095280_pt1 | contig 22662 bp, 13 predicted proteins | sample MGYA00519866_ERZ827452 | MGnify/ENA primary metagenome ERZ827452 (study PRJEB31778, sample SAMEA3449307) | human gut metagenome | biome: human gut; feature: human-associated habitat; material: faeces | place: United Kingdom | collected 2010/2012 ... | reverse complement strand
ATGAAGGCCGAGGCCAAGACCGAGGCAGCTTCCTATGTGAACGAAACCATCGAGGAAGCGAAGATGACCGCCACGAAGGAGGCCAAGCGGATTATCGTGGCTTCGATCCAGCGCGTGGCCACGGAGACGGCCATCGAGAATGCCGTGACGGTCTTCAACATCGAAAGCGATGAGGTCAAAGGCCGCATCATCGGCCGCGAGGGCCGCAACATCCGGGCACTGGAGGCAGCGACCGGCATCGAGATCATCGTAGACGACACCCCCGAAGCCATCATCCTCAGCGGGTTCGACCCTGTCCGCCGCGAGATCGCCCGCCTGGCGCTGCACCAGCTGGTGACCGACGGCCGCATCCACCCGGCACGTATCGAGGAGGTCGTAGCCAAAGTACAGAAACAGATCGAAGAGGAGATCGTCGAAGTCGGGAAACGCACCACGATCGACCTCGGCATCCACGGGCTGCACCCCGAGCTGATCCGCATGATCGGCAAAATGAAATACCGTTCGTCCTACGGCCAGAACCTCCTGCAGCACGCCCGTGAAACGGCCAACCTCGCGGGTATCATGGCCGCCGAGCTGGGGCTGAACCCCAAGACGGCACGCCGCGCAGGCCTGCTCCACGACATCGGCAAGGTACCCGACGACGAACCGGAACTGCCGCACGCAATCATCGGCATGAAACTCGCCGAGAAATACAAGGAGAAACCCGAAGTATGCAATGCCATCGGCGCCCATCACGACGAAGTGGAGATGACTTCGCTGATCGCACCGATCATCCAGGTCTGCGACGCCATATCGGGTGCGCGCCCCGGCGCCCGCCGCGAGGTGGTCGAAAGCTACATCAAGCGCCTGAAGGAGATGGAGGACATCGCCCTCTCGTACCCCGGCGTCGTAAAGACCTATGCGATCCAGGCCGGCCGCGAACTGCGCGTGATCGTCGGTGCAGACAAACTCACCGACCAGGAGTCGGAAGGGCTGTCGCACGATATCGCCAAGAAAATCCAGGACGAGATGACCTATCCCGGCCAGGTGAAGATCACCGTCATCCGCGAAACCCGCGCCGTATCGTACGCGAAATAAGAACCCCGCCCGTAGGACAGGCTGCACACGGCCTGCCTGCCGCAAATTTATCACAGGTAAAAATCCCTCCGCAAAACGGAGGGATTTTTTATCTACGGCTCTCTTACCGGTAAGCTCCGGCACACAACGACAGCTTATCCGCGACAGAATCCACACACAATCGCCCGATTCCCGCCACGGGAAGGGCCATAAGCCTCTCACCCGCCGGAGGGGGGGGGCAGCCAGCGGGATTATTTCCAGCTGTTACGCTTCCTGAAATCGGACGGAGTGACGCCCTCCTTATGCTTAAAAAAAGTAGAAAACTGCCCGGTATTCACGAACTTCAAGGCATAGGCGATATCCGATATATTTATATCCGTCCCCGTCAGCATCTCTTTGGCCTTCAGGAGCCGCTGTTGCAACTGGTACTGCGCGGGGGATATCCCGGTGTACTCCTTGAATGTCTTGCGGAACCACGAATAGCTGACCCCCAGTTCCCGGGCGATCGCCTCGACATCGCGGGGGTTATCCACATCCTTCATCAGCTCCCGCGCGGCATTGACTTTCTCGAGGATGAACGTATTGGCATAGGAGTTATTCCGCTCCTTGTAATAGATGGAGCCCAGGATGTGCAGCACGATACTCGACATCATCTGCTGGCACCCCGCCTTTTCGACCGACGCCAACTGCAGGATCTCCTCATAGAGACTCACGATCCCCGAACTTATCCCGATATTATGCAACGGCTGCTCGCGCACTAAAAAGCGGTTCGCTACCCTGTCGTCGATATAGGCACCCTTGAAACCTACCCAGTACTCGTCCCAGCCGGTCTCATCGTCGGGATGGTAGCTATGCCACTCCCCGGGAAACAACGAGATCACCGTCCCGGCCTTCACAGGCGCCTCGGGACAGGACTGCGAGGCGAAATACCCGGAACCCTTGGTGATATAGACCAACTGGTATTCGTTCAGTATCCGTCCGCCGCGGGGCATGAAAGAGTAGTTGTCCGGATGGGCCGACAACGGATACTTCGTCCCCGGCGGAATAAACTGGTACCCGATCGTCGTGACGACAACGCCCCATTTCTCGTCCTTATCCCCGATCGTCAGGTAACATAACTTGTCACGCTCCTGCTTCATGTCAGATTTGATAGGTTGGAAATCATTTTTCATAAGCAAATATAACTTTTTTCCGCATAATATGCAGATTTTAACACAATAAGATTTTCCGGGAGCGATTATTTCATTCCGGAAGCGTCTCCCCCCCCCGAGGCCGGGCTCCCAATCCCCACATCCGGCAACAACAGCCCCAGTCGCGCCGCAATCCGCCCCGCTACCAGTCTCCAAAGCCTCTTCACATCGTTCCGGTTATCCCGCACGGCATAAATCTGTATTGCTGCAACCAGCCTCCGACAAGGCGGCATATACCGATCCGGAAACATCGGGAGACACCTATACATACTTCAAAAAAAGCCCTTCTGCTGCCATATGGAACGGCTTGCGAGGGGATAATTATGAAATCTGATACCGAAATATTAAAAAATGAGAAGAATCGGACTTCCCCCGCGGAGGATTCTTAAAAATGCCCTGGGTTTTATACACGGGACACAATAACGTACTACAAATGCTCAAATTCGTACCTAACGGGGGGGGGAAATCCTCTATATTTGAATTGCAATTTTAACGTGTTGAAAGATACTTTTAACAAATCATAAACCTAAAAACAACCTAAAATCGTATAAGCCTATGCCAAAATGACTCCTTTCCCCTGAGGTTTCTATTATATATATGTACGAATCGTGCATATGGGGGAATTTCATTTTCAATCATCATTCATCTACTATGGACAAAACCAACCAATCTTTATGAAGAAAAATTTATCCATTTTTATGACAGCCGGAAGCTGGTTGCAGCGGGCGCTTGCGTTGTTTTTGTGCGTTGCTGCCCTCGAAGCTGTCCAGGCGGCACCCCAAGACACCAAAAGAACGATCACGGGTACGGTCGTCGACCAGAACAACCTGCCCGTCGTGGGAGCCACAGTCATGATTTCAAACTCGGCTAACGGTACCGCGACCGATTCCAACGGCCAGTTCACCCTTTCGGGTGTAACCGACAACGACGAACTGCAGATTTCGTTCCTCGGCTACAAAACCGTAACGATGCAGGTAGGCACGCGCACCGCCATTGCGGCAACGCTCGAAGAAGATTCGGGCTATCTGGATGAAGTCGTAGTCGTAGGTTACGGCACGACGACGCGGCGCCACATCATCTCGGCCGTTTCGACCGTGAAGTCGGAGGCAATCGAGAATCGCCCGGTAGCCAACATCCAGCAGGCACTGCAGGGTGCAGCAGCCAACCTGATCATCCAGACCAAGAATTTCAACCCGACGGACAACCAGATGAACATCTCGATCCGCGGTGTGAACACCATGGGTAACAACACCCCGCTGGTAGTCATCGACGGCGTTCCCCAGCCGGACGCAGGCCGTATGAACGACCTCAACCCGAACGACATAGAGTCGATCAACATCCTGAAGGACGCCGGTTCGGCCGCCATCTACGGTGCACGTTCCTCGAACGGCGTCATCCTGATCACGACCAAGAACGGCCGCAAGGAGATGGCTCCGCAGATCCGGTTCAGCGCCAAAGTCGGTATCGAGAACCCCGACATCCTCTACAAGGCCGTTCCGACCTACCGCAACGCGATCCTGCGTAACGAGGCCCTGAGCAACGTCGGCCGCGAACCGCTCTTCACGGCTGCCGAAATCCAGGATTTCTACAACCACGGGGACTGCGAGGCTGCCGTAGAGCAGGCCATGCAGAACGCGCTCCAGCAGAACTACAACGTAAGCGTCACGGGCGGTACGAAGACCACCACCTACATGCTTTCGGCCAGTTACTTCGACCAGGAGTCCAACTACGTGGGCCCCGATTACGGCGTAAAGCGCTATAACCTGCGTTCGAACCTGACGACCGAATTCGGCCGGCTGAAACTGGGCGCCAACGTCGGTTTCACCCGTTCGGAGATCAATTCCCCGTCGGATGCCAACGAAGGCTTCCTCTTCGCCGACCTCATCCGTTTCCCGAACTACTACTTCAACCGCCACGAGGAGAACGGAATCTTCTTCGGCAACAACTATAAGTACGGCGGCTATTCCGTATCGCCGCTGGCCGGCCTTATGGGCGGTGGCATCAACAAAAACGACCACGAATACCTCACCGGTACCTTTACGGCCGATTTCGAGATCATCAAAGGCCTGAAAGCCCGTGCCGTCCTTGGCGGTGAAGTCCGCCACGAGCACCGTTTCACCTCCCACAAGACCTACCAGTATGTGGTGGACAACGGCGCCGAACACTCGGATATCTCGACCGCTTCGACCGGCGGCAACACCAAGCGCGAAGCCGACGACTGGACGAAGAAAGTCACGTTCGTCACCGCACAGCTGATGCTGGATTATAACCGCACGTTCAAGGAGAAGCACAATGTAACCGGACTGTTCGGTTGGTCGGACGAATCGGAGATCGGCTATGACATCACGGCCGCCCGCCAGGGTATGAACAGCATCGACCAGCCGGGTGACGGCTCGATCGCTACGGAAGGCACCAAACTGTCGTCCCAGAGCAAATACCGCCGTGCATTGCAGTCGTTCTTCGGTCGCGCCGGATACTCCTACGACGACCGCTACTATTTCGAATTCACCGCCCGTTACGATATGTCTTCGAAGTTCCTCAAGGAGCGCAACGGAGCCTTCTTCCCCTCGGTATCGCTGGGCTGGCGCATGTCGCAGGAGAATTTCATGCAGACCTACCGCGACCGTGTCGGTGACCTGAAACTCCGTGCTTCGTACGGTCTGAACGGTAACCAGCAGGATGTGGGCGACTACGATTTCATGACCACCTACGGCACTTGGGCCAACGCTTACGGTTTCAACGGCGTCCCGGTTCAGGGCCTGATGTTCACCATGGGTAATGAACTGCTGACGTGGGAGACCGCCAAGACCTTCAACATCGGTGTGGATGCGACGTTCTTCAAGAATACCCTGAGCGTCAACTTCGACTACTTCTACAAGCGTACGGAAGATATCCTCCTCTCCCCGATCGTCCCCGGAACCTTCGGCGCCTCGATCGCCAAGGAGAACCGCGGTATCCTCGACAACCAGGGCTGGGAACTTACCATCAACTATAACCTCTCGCGCGGCAACTGGAAGCACAACTTCTCGCTCAACCTCGCCGACTCGCAGAACGAGGTAGTCCGCTATGGAACCCCGGCTATCAGAACTGCCGACAGTGCCGGCACCATCATCATGGAGGGTCTGCCGATCAATGCCCTCTACGGCTGGAAAACGAATGGTTTCTTCCAGAACTACGATGAAATCCAGAATGCAGCCCTGCCGACCGGCATCGACCGTTCGCAGCTCCGTCCGGGCGACGTGCGCTATGTCGACCTGAACAGCGACGGCAAGATCGACGAAAACGACCGCACCTACCTGGGTTATGCCTTCCCGCGCTATACCTACGGTTTCACCTACAATGTCAAGTGGAAAGGCATCGACTTCAGCATCATGCTCCAGGGCGTGCTGAAGCGTGAGAACCCGGTTCGCGGCGAGCTCGTGCAGCCGTTCCACGCCGACTACTCGATGACCATGTTCGACCACCAGCTCGACTACTGGTCGCCGCAGAACCGCGACGCACGCTGGCCGCGCCTGGGAGTATCGGGCTCGGTGAGCGACACGAACAACTGGGGGCACACCGGTTCGGATATGATGCTGCTCGAAGGTGCCTACATGCGTATCAAGAACATCCAGCTGGGTTACACCCTTCCCAAGAAGTGGACGAAGAAATTCGGCTGCGAGGCTCTGCGCATCTATTTCGACACCCAGAACCCGCTGACCTGGACTAAAAACGGGTTCGTAGACCCCGAGACCACGTCGTTCGGCAACAACATGAGCGGCGGAGCGGACAACTCTGTGCGCAACTACCCGACCCTGCGTTACTTCGGTGGAGGTATCGACTTGACTTTCTAACAATTAAACAATCGGAAAGAATATGAAAATCAAAAATATATTAGCCATCCTCTCCCTCGGTATGGTCAGCTGCGTAGGCCTTGAGCAATACCCGACGACCTCCTATACCGACGAAACTTTCTGGACAATCGAGGACAATGTCCGCACGGCCCTGTACCTGGGGTACAACCAGTGCTGGCACCAAGACTACTATTTCGCCAATAACCTGCTGTCTGACGACGTGTACGGCAGCCGCCACTCGACGAACGAAACCAGCATCGTAACGGGTATGGCCAATACCTCGAACGGCCGCTTCTCGGACGAATGGGACAAGTGCTACCAGGAACTGCGTACGATCCACACGGCGCTCGACGCCCAGGATCGCATGAATATCGACGAGACCTTCAAGACGCGCATGCTTGCAGAGCTCCGTCTTATGCGCGCCTTCACCTACCTGCGCCTGGTAACATGGTTCGGCGACGTGCCGTTCTTCACGACCAACCCGACGCTCCCCGAATCGCGCGTGGTCAAGGTAACACCCGCCGCCACGATCAAGGAGTTCATCCACTCGGAACTTGCCGAGGTGGCCGAGATACTGCCGAAAAACACGGATATTCCGGAATCTGAAAACGGACGTTACACCCGCGGTACAGCCGTGGCGCTCAATGCACGTGCATACCTTTATGACAACGATTTCGAGAACTGCGCCATCTGGTGCGACAAGCTGATCAATTCGACGGAGTACGGCACCTACGCACTCGAACAGGACTACAAGAAACTTTTCCATGACCAGTCGTGCTGCTACGGCCCCGAGTCGATCATGACGATCGAATTCGCCACGCTCGGCGGCATTGACAACATCGTCAGATCCTGGAACAATTTCAATGCTTTCGTTCCCCAGTCCATCGGTAACAAGGGTGTAACCACCCAGTCGCCGACGCAGGAACTGGTCGATACCTACCGCAAACTCGACGGCAGCGTCGCCGATGACACGGACTACGAGAAGCGCGACAAGCGTTTCGAAGCAACCATCGCCTACAACAACTGCACCGTGGATATTCCGGAAGCAAAAACCCTGAGTCTGGCTGGCTCGGAAGGCACGGGTAAAGGCACTTACCAGGTCTTTACGAAGGCATCGGACGAGAGCCAAACCAGCGACAAGCAGCACCGTTTCGACTCGTACAACGGCACGCAGGATCGCACGGCTACGGGGTATTATACCCTGAAAAACTACAATGCCGACATGGTCGACAGCAAGGGCAACACCTACAAATCACTCATGGAAATCCGCTACGCCGACGTGCTGCTGATGTATGCCGAATCGATGAACGAACAGAGTAAAATGACGTCCGACATCTGGGACAAGACGATCAAGCCGCTGCGCGAGCGAGCCGGATTCGACGCCGCATACTGCTCCTATCCGGGCAGCAGCGACCTGCGCCAGGTTATCCGCGACGAGCGCCGCGTGGAGCTGGCCCTCGAAGGCCGCCGTGTATTCGACCTGCGCCGCTGGGCGCTGCTCGACAATCCGTCGCTCAAGAGCACGGGAGCCGCATACCTCACGACCCGCGCTACAGGTGCCCCCTTCCTCGACGATGGCAGTAACATCCAGTGCCAGAATGCCTACAACATGAAATACTGGTTCCCCATTCCGCAGAAGGAGCGTGACATCAACGCCAACCTGCCGCAGAACCCGGGATGGTAACAGCCAAGTTGTAAAGGAGATTAACTAACCAATCAAGAAAAACACATGAAAACCATATTGAAAAATATCATGTTGTTCGCCGCAGGAGCCCTCACCCTCGGGTTTACCGCCTGTGAGGAGGATGGTCAGGATCTGAATTTCAAGATTCAGCCCGGCAACGAGCTCTACGCACCCGCGGACAATGCATCGGTCAATCTGGATCAGGGATTGAATACCAGTTTCGAATGGGCACCTTCCGTTGCCGAAGACGGCGGATACATCACTTACGAAGTGCTGTTCGACAAAGCGGACGGCGATTTCTCGGCACCGCTTGCCGTTAAGAACAGCCAGATGACCGGCTCCAAAGCCTCGCTGAGCATCTCGGCCAAAGAGCTGAACGAAGTGGCTGCCCTGGCGGGAATCGAGAATGCCAAGACCGGGCAGCTCAAATGGACGGTACGTGCCGGCAAGGGTTTGTTCGCCCAGACCTACACGCAGGCCAATGTGCTCACCGTTTCACGTATCAACCTAGTCGACCCGCTGCCGACGGCCGTTATGCTGAAGGGTGAAGCCGTGGAGGATGCCGCAGGCATCAAGCTGATCCCGGCGTACCTCGACGGCAAAGCAGTCGGTTCGGGTGTATACGAATGCTTCACGAAAATCTCGGAGGGCGAATTCACCGTAGTCGACGAACTGGATCGCTACTACTCGCTCAAGAGCAACGGCCGCATCAAGCATATCGTCGACGGCTCTTCGACCGCCAACACGCTGAAGGCCGGCATCTACTGGATCAAGATCGACTTCAGTGCGATGACCTACACCGCAGTTCAGGTCAGCATGATCGAATACTATGCCGCATCGTGGGCAGACAACTCGATGTCGACCGTCTACAAGACCCTCACCTACAAAGGGAAAGGCGTATGGGAACTGCTCGACTACGATAACGAGATATCCGTCAACTCATCCAACGATACGCGCCACCGCTTCAACATGACGACTGCCGACGGCAATAAATGGTTCCTCGGAACGACGTCCTCGCTGGGATCTTCCTACACGACCGACTATCTGAGGGTGTACATCTATACTTTCAACGATAACGATAAGGACTGGAACAAGACCTATAATTTCCTCGTTTCGGATTGCGGCCGTGATTTCGACTGCTACCTTTACCTGAACGGAGACAACCAAGCAGGAGGATTCTGGCACGAATACATCTTCAAATAGCAACAAGATACCGGATGGTTCCTCCCTCCGGGGAGGAGCCGCCCGGAACCTTTGCCGCGCAGTCCGGAAGACGGCACGCGCGGAAAGCTATTCGAAGCACGGATTCGGACACGGAACCGGAAACAAAACAGTATTGAATAAAAATTAAAATCAACCTATAAATTATGAGAAAATCTCTATTCAGATGGACTGTTGCCATGCTGACCCTTTCCGCAGCAGCCGTCTCGGGCGCCTGCTCGGAACAAGAATACGAGGATCTTACCAAGCCGGAAAAAGTAACGGGGAACACCCAGTACGCGCCCTACACGATCGATTGGACTGAGGCTGCGGACTCCTGCTCCACGGCTTTCATCGAGCGCTTCTACTGCAGTGAAAACCGCAATGGCTACGAAGGCGTGTTCTCGTACAGGGAATACAATGCGACCGGCAGTGCCAATTCCAACAACTACTGGCAGCAAGCACACGCCATGGCTGCCATGGTAGAGTACTACAACCGTATCAAGGCGACCGATGCCGAGGAAAAAGCCCGTATCGAGGGCTATTTCCAGAAATGGTACGATAAGCGCGGTAACAACTACGAAGGCAATCAGAACTGGCGCGGTTCGACGGGTTTCGGCAACGATTTCACCGACGACACCTGCTGGATCATTATCGCCTTGTTCCAGATGTACGACGCAACCGGCAACCAAACCTATTACGATGCAGCCAAACAGACCTGGGACGAGTGCGTATGGCCCCGTCACGAGTTGACGCAGTCCGGCTGGCTGCCTTGGAAATGGTCGGATCTGGGGCCCAACGAGTGCACGAACGGCCCTGCAGCCATCGCAGCCGCGACCCTGGCACAGTACAGCCGCGCAGCAGGCAACGAAGAGGCTGCCCAGGAATACATCGACCAGGCCTGCACCTGCTTCGATCAGAACATCGACGTGATGGCATCCGACGGCACGCTGGGTTCGACCCCGCTGAGCTACACGCAGGGTACCTGCATGGAAGCCGGCCGTCTGCTCTGGAAACTGACCGGCGACACGGGCTACCTGCGCAAGGCCATCCAGGCGGGCCGCGGCCAAATGACCTCAACCCGCATGAACGAAGTTTACAACTATGAAATGGTATCGCGTGACGAGGGTACGGACGAGAACAACTCGATCTTCCACGCCGTGATGTTCCACTGGTTCACGCGCATGATCCTCGACACGGAAGTCGACTCGTTCGACGGCAAAATCCGCAAGGAGCTCTACGATTATCTCTATCGTCATGCCTCCTACTACTGGGCGACGATCGACAAGACGCCGGAAGGCTGGCCCGAGGCTTACTTCGGTGTGAAGTGCTACCAGCCCCGCTCGTCGATGAACGGCGACGTAGGCGGTTCGCTGGGTGCATATACCAGTGCTGCGCAGGCGATCGAATCCATGTGGATGATCAAGGATGTCAAGTTCTAACCCGTCAAAACCAACCGATTTATGAAGAAGATTATCATGATGCTGGTCGCCGGAGCCATGGCATGTGGCCTGGCCGCCTGCAGCGACGACGATACGACGCCTTCGGGCAATATCACCCCCGCGGATCAGCTTTACCTGCCGCGCAATAATGCGACGATCATGCTGGAGACCGGCAACACCACCCACTTCGAATGGGCGGTTTCCAAAGCGAGCAAGAACGGCTATATCACCTACGAACTGCTGTTCGACAAAGTAGACGGGGACTTCAGCCAGCCGCTTTATGTCCTCACCAGCGACAACAACGGGTACGAACCCTCGGCCAAGGTCGCAAGTTCTACTTTAAATACGGTCGCCACACTGGCAGGTGCAGACCTGGGCGAAACCGCCACCGTCAAATGGACGGTACGCGCATGGTGCGGCCTGAACTCAGAGATTTACGGCAGCGAAGCCGGAGTACGCACGGTATCCCTCACCCGCATCAATTCCGTAGACCCGATGCCTTCGGAGATCAAGATTTCCGGAGGAATCACCGAGGGACAGAAGGAGCTCACCCTGTTCGCTGCCAGCGTCATCCACACGGCGAAAGGCAAGTACACGGATCAGCGCGAGGCCGGGGCTTACGAAATCTTTACGAAGCTGACTGCAGGCGAACTGATTATCACCGACGACCTCAACCGCAACTTCAGGCTGGCCGAGAAGAACAGGATGGAACTCATCAAGGACAACGAAGCGACGACTGCCGTAACTGTCGAGCACGACGGCATTTACTGGCTCTACGTGAACTTCTCCAATATGACCTATAAGTTCAAGGAAATCTCGAAAGTCGAGCTCTTCATTTCCAGTCCGGGCAACAAGGCCGAACTCACGTACGAAGGCAACGGCGTATGGGGCATTATGGACTACGCATGGAACGTCAAAGAGGGCGGCAACACAGACTCTCGCCACAAGTTCATCTGTACCTATGCCGACGGCTCGTCCGAGTTCTGGGGACATTTCGAAGACGACTGCCGTGACTCGGAGAAGTCTGAGGCTGAAAAGAATCCGCTGTTCTACAACATTTTCCGCCATACATTCAGCAACCAGTGGGATAACACTTGGAAAGTGAATGAAAAGGAAAGGGAAGGCTACGGAAAGAAAGTTTCGTTCTGGGTTCATATGAACAATACGGATGACGACCTCTTCCTGCTGGAGCGTTCGCTCGGAGTACCTCTCGCAGTCAACATGCAGGGTTCCGCCACCGAGAACCAGGAAGCCATCGCCCTGAACAAAGCCCTGCCCGTTTTGGTTGCGAAGGGAAGTGACGATCTGAATGTCGGCCGTGAAGCGAGCATTTTCGAATGCTTCACGCAATTGTCTTCGGGTGATTTCAGCATTACCGACGACAAAGGCCGCTACTACAAGCTCGACGCAAGCAACATGACCTTCGCCATCGCTGAAAACCCGGTAACAAACACCGTTTCGAAAGCCGGTATCTACTGGGTCGCCCTGGATTTCAACGCCATGACCTACAAGATGCGCGAAATCGAGAAAGTGGAACTCTGGAACAAGCCCTGGTTCGGACATGATGTACCCGATACGGCAGAGATGACCTATCAGGGGCAGGGCGAATGGAGTATTTCCGATTATGCATGGGTCGTTTCGCATGAAGACGGAAGAAAGGACACCCGCTACTATTTCATCTGCACCTATGTCGACGGTTTTAAGGAGCGTTGGGCGTATTACAGCGACGACTGCCGGGGGGATCAGAACAGCAACCCCGGAAAGTATCCGAATTTCTACAATATCTACCGCTTCGACCACTCGAAGCTGGGCGAATGGGATGATTCGTGGAAAACGCAGAACGACTCGGAAGGCGTAGGCAAAAAGGCGACGTTCCATATCTACATGAACAATACGTACGCTGCAGACTACAAGCACACGCGTTCGTTCAAATAACAGCACAAACCGACAAGGATAGCATCCTTATACAGAAAAGAAACGGTCGACAGAAACAGTCGGCCGTTTCTTTTTACAGTATCCCCCGGTCAAACGAGCTATCCGGATAAATATATTACTTTTGCACCTATGAAACCATCCGAAGAACTGAAGGCCTACATCGAGGCCGAGATCATTCCCCGCTACGGGGCGTTCGATGCGGCACACCGCACCGACCACGTACGCACGGTCATTGCGCAGAGCCTCGTGCTTGCCGGGCATTACGAGGTGGATGCCGACATGGTCTACGCGATCGCAGCCTACCACGACACGGGGCTGGCATACGGACGGGAGTCGCACCATATCCGCTCGGGAGAAATCCTGCTCGGGGACTCTTTTATGCGGCAGCGGTTCACAGAGGAACAGATGGCCGTGATGCGCGACGCCATCGAAGACCACCGGGCCTCGTCCGACCACGCCCCGCGCACGATTTACGGACGGATCGTAGCCGAGGCAGACCGCTGCCTCGACCCCGAAACCGTAATCCGCCGCACGATACAATACGGCACGGCGCACTACCCTGCGCTCAGCCGCGAAGGGCAGTTCGACCGTTGCGTGGAACACCTGCAACGAAAATATGCCGAAGGCGGCTACCTGAGGCTCTGGATACCGGAATCGGACAACGCCCGCAAACTGGCGGAACTGCGTGCGCTGATTCACGACACGGCACGGCTGCGCGAAGCCTTCGGGCGGATTTACGAAGAGGTATACCGGAGCTGATCCCCGGGGAGGGAATACCGTATTACGATTCCGGAAACAGCAGGCATCGGGTACGAAACCCCACCTGTAACGGCACACAGCAAGGCAAAACGAAGAGAGAAAGGAAGAGACCCATACCGGCGGATCCCTTCAAACACAATATTCCCCGAAGACCTCAGCAGATCTCCGGGGAATATTTTACATGCGGCTGCCCGCAAAGGTTATTCGGCATCGTGCGGAAAATATTTCATATACTGCACGCGCTGGTACACGTCGCTTTCGGCGTTGCCGTAATCCATCCTGCCGCGGAACTCGCCCAGCGACTCGAAACCGTGGCGCTCAGCCCACTGTTCGATGAACCGGTTGATGTCGGCAATGACCCCGAAGCCCTTCTCGTGGATCGCCGAGCAGACCTGCACCGCATTGGCACCGCACAACAATGCCTTGACGGCAGCCTCGCCGTCGTGCACGCCCGTCGATACGGCGACATCGAGCTGCGGCAGGGCCGTAGAGCAAAGCGCCACGCTGCGCAGGACATTGCGCAATTCCGCAGGTTCGCTGAACGGGTTGCCGTTGACGAACGCCATGCGCTCCACGTCGATATCGGGTTCGAAGAAGCGGTTGAACAACACCACACCCCGCGCCCCGCGCGCCAGCAGAGAATCGGCGACGGCAAGCACATTGGTCAGGCGCATCGGCAGTTTCACCGACACCGGGATCTTCACGGCAGCCGCCACGCGGCGCACGACATCGGCGTAGTCCTGCTCCAACTCCTGCGCCGTACGGTGGCGGTCGGTCGGTTGCAGGAAGATGTTCAGTTCCAGGGCTGCGGCCCCCGCAGCCTCCATGGCCACGGCGTAGTCCGTCCATCCGTCATCCGCCGCGATGCAGTTGATGCTGGCGATGACGGGTACCCCTGTCGTACGGGCATCGGAGACGAGTTTGAGAAACTCACCCTTATACGCATCGCCGAGGTAACGTTCGAGGTATTCACCCGAATCGCCCATGCCCTGCGACGGATAGTCCAGCGCGGCGGCATGACGGATGATCTGCTCCTCGAAGATGGATTTCAGGACGACAGCGCCCGCGCCGTTCGCTACGCATTGTCCGATATTGGCCACAGTCGCCGTATAGGGCGAACTGCTGACCACGACGGGACTCGAAAGGTCGAGTCCGAGGTATTTTGCTTTCATATCACAGAATTACATTAATTTTCAAAACATTCCCGAACCGGGCAGGCCGGAGTGCAATCCGGCCGGGCAGGTTAAACGAACGGGATCTTCACCACCTCGGCGCGCAGGGGTTTCTCGCGGATAACGACGGCGACCTCCGTGCCCGGGCGGGCATATTCGGGCTTCACGTAGCCCAGGCCGAAGCCAACCTTCAGGCAGGGCGACATCGTACCCGACGTAACATGACCGATCTCCCCGCCACCGGCCGCAGCGATCTTGTAACCGTGACGCGGGATTCCGCGGTCGATCATCCGGAACCCGACAAGCTTGCGCGTAACCCCCTCGGCCTTTTGTTTTTCCATCAGCGCCCGGTCGATGAAATCCTTTCCTTCGGCGAATTTGGTAATCCAGCCCAGGCCGCCTTCGATGGGCGATGTGGTGTCGTCGATGTCGTTGCCGTAGAGGCAGAAGCCTTTTTCCAGACGCAGCGTATCGCGGGCCCCGAGGCCGATGTTCTTCAGCCCGTACTCCCCGCCGGCCTCCCAGAGCGCCTTCCAGAGTTTGTCGCCGTCCTCGTTGGCCGCATAGATCTCGCAGCCGCCCGATCCGGTATAACCCGTAATCGAAAGGATGGCATCACAGCCGGCGACCTTCATCTTTTTAAAGGTATAGTATTCCATATCCTCGACCGGCTCCGCGCACATTTTCTGCACGACCTTCATCGCCAGGGGCCCCTGTACGGCCAGCTGGCAGATTTCGTCCGAAGCGTTGTAAAGCTCCTTGCCGTGGCCGGCCTCCATGCCGAACGCCCGGCCCTGCTCGCAGATGTGCTTCCAGTCCTTTTCGATATTGGCGGCGTTGACACAGAGCATATAGGTTTCGGCATCGACACGGTAGACGAGGATGTCGTCCACGATGCCGCCGTGCCCGTTGGGCATACACGAATACTGCACCTTGCCGTCGAAGAGTTTCGACACGTCGTTGGTGGTGATGCGCTGCAGCAGGTCAAGCGCCTTGGGGCCCTTGACCCAGATTTCGCCCATGTGGCTCACGTCGAAGACACCGGCGCCGTTGCGTACGGCCATGTGCTCGTCGTTGATCCCCGTGAACTCGATCGGCATATTATATCCCGCGAATTCGGCCATCTTGGCCCCCGCGGCAATGTGGTACTTGGTAAATGCTGTGGTTTTCATATAGGTACGGTTTTAGGTTTTACTCGCGGCGTTTCACCCCCAGGCGCGGACAGCGGTGGAACTCCTTCGTCCGGTCGAAGAGGTAACGGTAGGTGGTGTGTATCTTATGGCGCGTAGCGCAGACATAAGTCTCGATCATACGATTCATTACGGGGTTGAAATCGCCGATCCAGGCCAGCTCGAGTGTCTTGTAGCGGCTCTGCGTCTCCATCATGAAGTGCCAGTAACGCGCCATGATGGCCGACTCCACACCCTTGCCGTGGAATTCGGGGGCGATGCCGAAGATGATGCCGAAGATACGGTCGCAGGATTTGCGGACTTTCAGCTCCCACATCAGGCGGAGCTTCTGGATCAGCCCGAATTTGCCGTTGAACTTCCCGATGATGCGGTTCAGGTCGGGCACGGTGATGAAGAATCCGATCGGTTCGTCGTTGAAATAGGCGAAAAAGATGATGTCGGGGTCGATAATCGGCTTCATGGCCTTCATCATCTGCATCGCCTCCTCCTGCGCCATGGGTCTGACACCCGAAAAGAGCGCCCACGCCTTGTTGTAAACCAGCCGGAAATTCTCGGCGGCGTCCTCCAGGTTGTTCATGTCGATATTCTCGACATGATACCCCGGCGTAGAGAGGAGCCTTTCGGCGCGGTCGAAAATCCGTTCGCTGGCCTCCGAGACATTGGCACGCCAGATAAAGCTGTGCTGGTTGAAATAGTTTTTGAAGCCGTAATTCTCGAACAGCTCCTTATAATAAGGCGGGTTATAGGGATTCTTGTAGAGCGGCTGGAATTCGTAGCCTTCGACCAGCAGTCCCCACCAGTCGCGCCGCTGCCCGAAGTTGATCGGCCCGTCCATCGCCTCCATGCCGCGGCTGGCGAGCCACATGCGCGAAGCATCGAACATCATGTCGGCGACCTGCTGGTCGTCGATCGCCTCGAAGAAGCCGCAGCCGCCCGTGGGCTGTTCCTCGATGGCCGCCTTTTCGCGGTTGTAAAACGCCGCGATACGCCCCACGACCTCGCCGGCCTTGTTGCGCACCACCCAGCGGACGGCTTCACCGTCGGCGAAAAGTTCGTTTCGTGCCGGATCGAAGACCTCGGTTATGTCCTGATCCAGCGGGCAGACCCAGTTGCGGTTGCCCTTGTAAATCTTCTTGGGTAAATCGAGCCATTCACGCTCCTGTGCGGAGGTTGTGACTTCCTGAAGGATATATTTGTCCGTATTCATTGCGAATCGTTTTTTTATCAGAACAAAGATAGAAATAAAAAACGAAAATCGCGCAGGCCCTGCCGGAAAGTCGCTGACAAGCAAAAGAAAGCCCCTGTAAATAAACCCCGTTCCGCTTGCGCGCGATGAAAAATATGCCTACATTTGTTTGTTATTGCGTCTTCAAATCCCACTACACCATGACGACATCCAGCTACAATGAATTCGGATGGCGCGACGCCCAGCCGATGTTCTACCACAAACTGCTCGGCAAATACATCGAGCGGTTACTGCCCACGGACGGTTCGCCGATTCTGGATGTAGGCTGCGGAAACGGTTACTTCGCCAATTACCTGGCTGGGAAAGGCTATTGCGTCTACGGCATCGACGCATCCGAACAAGGCATAGCGATCGCCAACAGGATGAAGGGAGGGGGAAATTCGAACCGGTTTTTCGTCTGTGATGTAACCTCGGGCGAACTCCCGCCCGAACTGCGCGGCATTCCCTTCAAAACAGTGATTTCGATGGAAGTCATCGAACACCTCTACCAACCGCGGGCATTCGTATTGTTCATCCGCAGCATCCTCGAAGCCAGCGGCGGAGGCCAGTTCATCGTCACCACGCCCTACCACGGCTACCTGAAGAACCTCACCATCGCCTTGGCCAACAAAATGGATTATCACCTGAGCGCCCTGTGGGAAGGCGGCCACATCAAGTTCTGGTCGCGCCGGACACTCGCCATCCTGCTCAGGGAGGCGGGATACCATCATCTGGTCTTTACGGGCGCCGGACGCATACCCTACCTCTGGCGCCATATGGTTTTCAGCGCCAGGGTCTGAACCCGGACGCCGCGCCCGGCACCCCGGCAACTCCCCTCGTCCGCCGGTATCACCTGCCGTCGGGAAATTTCTTTTTACCGGTTGGCGATTTTTTCCTATTTTTGTTGAAATAAACGAAGTCGCGATGAACAAGAACCTCGAAGAATACCTGCCGGACGGGAACAAGGCCCAGTACCGGTTCATGAAATACCGAATCCATAAGATCCTGCTGGTCTGCTGCAGCTACGACGGGTATATCCTCGAGGAGGACGGACACATCGAATCGCAGATCAACCAGGAATACCTCGACCTGAACATGTCGAACCCGCCGTCGTTCACGCGCGTGAGCTCCACACGCGAAGCGTTGGAGCTGCTCGGCCGCGACGACTCGTTCGACTTCATCCTGACGATGTACAACGTCGGGGAGCTGGACGTATTCTCGTTTGCCAAGATCGTCAAGGAACGCCACGCCCAGATCCCGGTCGCGCTGCTCACCTCCTTCTCGAAAGACATCTACCGCCGTTTGGAGGAGCAGGATCGCTCGGGGCTCGACTACATCTTCGGCTGGCACGGCAATACCGACCTGATCATGGCCATCATCAAGCTGGTCGAGGATAAAATGAACGCCGAGGAGGACATCACCGACGGCGGCGTGCAGGCCATCCTGCTCGTCGAGGACTCGATACGTTTCTACTCGACCTACCTGCCCGAGCTCTACAAGCTGATCCTGCTGCAGAACACAGAATTCCTCAAGGACGCCTTCAACGAGCAACAGCAGATTCTGCGCAAGCGTGCCCGGCCGAAAATCCTGCTGGCCACCAATTACGAGGAGGCCGTGGAACTCTACGACCGTTACAAGAAGAACATCCTGGGCGTGATCTCCGACGTAGGGTTCGTGTTGCACCGCAACGACCCGCCCGAGAGCGAGAAACGCGATGCGGGCATCGACCTCTGCCGCCGCATCAAGGCCGACAACCCGCTGATGCCCGTCCTGCTGCAATCGTCGCAGACCGAGTTCGAGGTACAGGCCCGCCAGCTCGGGGCGGGGTTCATCGCCAAGAATTCCAAAACGCTGCTCACGCAGCTGCACGAATATATCGACAAGGAGTTCGCCTTCGGCGAATTCCTCTTCAAAGACCCCGATACGGGTGCCGTCATCGGCAAGGCCAAAGACCTGGTGCAGATGCAGGAGATGATCGCCACGATCCCCGACAAGGCATTCGAATATCACACGTCGCAAAACCACCTTTCGAAATGGCTCTATTCCCGGGGGCTGTTCCCGCTGGCGGCGGCGATCCGCCGGGGCAACAAGAGCCAATTCGCGTCGACCCAGGAACATCGCCAGCGCATCGTCAACCTCATCAAGGATTACCGCACGCTGCTCGGGCAGGGCGTAGTGGCGCGTTTCGACCCGGAAACTTACAGCGACGCGGTGGCCTTCGCACGCATCGGCGAGGGTTCGCTCGGCGGCAAGGCCCGCGGGCTGGCCTTCATGAATTCGATGATCCTCAAGCACCGGCTCTACGACAAGCACGCCAACGTGCGCATCATGATCCCCCGCTCGGTGGTCATCGCCACGGACTATTTCGACGACTTCATCCGCCTCAACGGCCTCAAATACATCATTTCGCAGGAGTTCTCGGACGAGGAGATACTCTCGGAATTCGTCAGTTCGACGGTGCCCGCCAGGTTGCAGCAGGAGCTGAAGGCCTACATCCAGACCGTCCGCACGCCGCTGGCCGTACGTTCGTCGTCGAAGTTGGAAGATTCGCACTACCAGCCCTTCGCAGGCATCTATTCCACCTACATGATCCCCTACGTGGACAACGGGGATCAGATGCTCCGACTGCTGCTCAAGGCTGTCAAGAGCGTCTACGCCTCGGTCTATTTCGCCACGTCGAGGGCTTACCTCTCCTCGTCGCAAAACCTGATCTCGGAGGAAAAAATGGCCGTCATCATCCAGGAGGTATGCGGCACCGAGCAGGACGGCCTCTTCTTCCCGACCTTCTCGGGCGTGGCCCGGTCGATCAACTACTACCCCATCGGCGACGAGGCCCCGGCCGACGGCGTCTGCAACATCGCCATGGGGCTGGGCAAACTGGTCGTCGACGGCGGCCGTACGCTGCGCTTCTCGCCCCGCTACCCGCAGAAGGTACTCCAGACCTCGACCCCCGAACTGGCGCTGCGCGACACGCAGAACGAAGTGCTGGCGCTGAGCCTCAAGCCCGAAGAGTTCCGCACGTCGATCGACGACGCGGTGAACCTGCACAGGCTGGACATCGCACAGATCGCCGGCCTGCGCAACGCACGGTTCGTCTGCTCGGTATGGGATCGGGAGAACGAACGCATCTCGGACAGCCCGTTCGACCGGGGACGCAAAGTAATCACATTCAACAACATACTAAAATACAACACCTTCCCGCTCGCGGACATCATCGGCGATATCCTGAGGCTGGGGGCCGAGGAGATGCGCTGCCCCGTAGAGGTCGAATTCGCCGTCAATATGGACGTACAGGCCGGAGAACAACAGATATTCAACCTGCTCCAGATCCGCCCGATCATCGACAACCAGGACAACCGCCCGATCGACTGGAGCAAGGTGGACGTTTCCGACGCGCTGGTATACGGCCAGAACGCGCTCGGGATCGGCATGATGGGCGACATCGCAGACATCATCTACATCAAGAGCAACACGTTCGACTCGCTCTCGACCGAAAAGATCGCCGAAGAACTGCTCGAATTCAACAACCGGATGCAGGATGAAAAACGCTCCTACATCCTCGTCGGCCCCGGCCGCTGGGGCTCTTCCGACCCGTTTCTGGGCGTCCCCGTGAAATGGAACCACATCTCGGAAGCGAAGGTGATCGTCGAATGCGGCATCGAGAAGTTCGAGGTCGAACCGTCGCAGGGCACGCATTTTTTCCAGAACGTCACCTCGCTGGGCGTGGGTTACCTGACGATCAATCCCTTCCGCGGCGACGGTATTTTCCGCGAAGGGGAACTCGACGGCCGCCGCGCGGTCTACGAGGGAATGTTCCTGCGGCAGGTGCGTTTCGAAAAACCCCTGTGGGTCTGCATCGACGGGCGCTCGAACAAGGGTATCGTCAAGGAAGAGGGCGATAAATAATAATTCCGCGGAAAAATTCGCCCCGAAGTTACAATTTATAAGAAATAATATTATATTTGTAATAAAGAAACAACCTTTTAAAACTTCAGGCAATATGGACGTAAACAAATTGATGGCGGAACTTGAGCGCAAGCACCCCGGCGAAAGCGAATACCTGCAAGCCGTGCGCGAAGTTCTCATGACGGTAGAGGAGGCTTACAACCAGCATCCGGAATTCGAGGCCAACCGCATTGCAGAACGCATCGTGGAGCCTGACCGTATCTTCACCTTCAAGGTGGTCTGGGTCGATGACAAGGGCGATGTCCAGGTCAACCTCGGGTACCGCATCCAGTTCAACAACGCAATCGGCCCCTACAAGGGCGGCCTGCGTTTCCATCCCTCGGTGAATCCCTCGATCCTGAAATTCCTCGGTTTCGAGCAGATTTTCAAGAATGCGCTGACGACGCTGCCCATGGGCGGTGCCAAAGGCGGCTCGGATTTCAACCCCAAGGGCAAATCCGACCGTGAGGTAATGCGTTTCTGCCAGGCCTTCATGGTCGAGCTGTGGCGCCATATCGGCCCCGAGACCGACGTCCCGGCGGGCGACATCGGCGTGGGCGGCCGCGAAATCGGCTTCATGTTCGGGCAGTACAAACGTCTGCGCGACGAATTCACCGGTACTTTCACCGGCAAGGGTATCGGCTGGGGCGGCTCGGCGATGCGCCCCGAAGCGACGGGATACGGAACCTGCTACTTCGCGCAGGAGATGCTCGCGACGCGCGGCCTCTCGTTCGAAGGCAAGACGGTCTGCATCTCCGGCTCGGGCAACGTAGCGCAGTACGCCGCCCAGAAGGCCACCCAGCTCGGCGCCAAGGTCGTGACGCTCTCCGATTCGTCGGGCTACGTCTACGACCCCACGGGCATCACGCCCGAAAAGCTGGAATACGTCATGGAGCTGAAAAACGTCTTCCGCGGGCGCATCAAGGAGTACGCCGACCGCTATCCCGAAGCGACCTACTACGCAGGCCAGCGTCCGTGGGGCGTGAAATGCGACATCGCCATGCCGTGCGCCACGCAGAACGAGTTGAACGGCGACGAGGCCGCCGCACTCGTGAAGAACGGCTGCATCTGCGTGGCCGAAGGCGCCAACATGCCCTCGACGCCCGAGGCGATCAAGGTTTTCCAGGAGCACAAACTCCTCTACGCACCGGGCAAGGCGGCCAACGCCGGCGGCGTGGCTACGTCGGGACTGGAAATGAGCCAAAACTCGATGCGTCTGCACTGGTCGCCCGAAGAGGTCGACGCCAAACTCCGCGCCATCATGCAGAACATCCACGAGGTATGCGTGAAATACGGTACCGAGCCCGACGGCTACGTCAACTACGTGAAGGGCGCCAACATCGGCGGCTTCATGAAGGTCGCCAACGCCATGCTGGCGCAGGGGTGCTGCTAAAAGGGAGCATTCTCCCGTCGTGCCGGTACGATTGATCCGGCCTACGACACGGAAGCGAAAAAGGGAGCCGCCGCTGACCGAGTTCAGCGGCGGCTCCCTTATTTACGCTTATCCGCGAACCGTCGCGACGGTTCGCCGTCGGAGGCCGATACGCTACCGCACGGACCGCAGCGAAGTTGCCGGTCGGCCGGAGATCGAATCCAGGAGCAAAATCCCGGACAGCCCGATCGTTTTCATCGGCCGAAAACCGGAGTTCCACCCGATCCTCACCCCGTTATCACCCGATCCATCCGCACGTCGTGCGGTTCGACGGGCAGGTCGTCTACCAGCTGGTGCGCATAGCAGACGCCTACGCGGAATCCCCTGAAAGCGGGATCCCCGAGATAGCGGTCATAATAGCCCCGTCCGCGCCCCAACCTCCGGCCGTCGGCCGTGAAAGCCACGCCCGGACAGACCACCAGATCGATCTCGCCGGCCGGACACGGCCGCTCGCCCTGCGGCTCCAAAATGCCGAAAGCCCCGAAGACCAGCGCGTCGGGGCGGCAGGCATAGAACCGCATCGCGTCGCCCTCGACACGAGGCAGCACCACGCGCCGCGTCGAGGCCCAGCGCGCCAGCACCTCGTCGGTAGCCGGTTC
>ERZ827452.1417-NODE-1417-length-22803-cov-5.417927_pt1 | contig 22803 bp, 19 predicted proteins | sample MGYA00519866_ERZ827452 | MGnify/ENA primary metagenome ERZ827452 (study PRJEB31778, sample SAMEA3449307) | human gut metagenome | biome: human gut; feature: human-associated habitat; material: faeces | place: United Kingdom | collected 2010/2012 ... | reverse complement strand
ACGAGCTGCCAACTGCTCCACCCCGCGATGTATAAATTATGTTACTTAAGTTAACTTGCTTTTTTAGTATAAACCCAAAAAGTATATTTGTCAAGCGTTTGCCAAAAAAAATTTTGAAAGAGCAGGAAAATAATTGTAACAATTTACACTTTATAAAATTATTTCTTTAAAAGTTTGGCAATATAATTTTTATTAAAGATTAGAAATTTATAATTTGTAACAATGAATAACTTTATATATAGTATATTCCAAAAGAAGGAAAAATATGCTAAAAAAATATAGGAATTAAGAATTTTTATAATTAAACAAAATTCTTAATTCCATTTATTATTTTACATATATATAGTTTTTAATATTATTAAACTTGGCATCGCCGATTCCGCTTACATTTTTTATATCTTCAATGGTAGAAAATTTTCCATTTTCTTTTCTATATTCAACTATTCTACTTGCTATAGAAGAGCCTATTCCAGGAATTTTTGAAAAGTCGTCAACACTAGCAGTATTTATATTAATTTTTAAAGTTTGAGTTGCATTGCTAGAATTAGAGCTAACACCACTACTGCCAGTTGTTACATAATTGTTTTCGTCTTCATCTGCTATACTTGGAATATATACTTTCATTCCGTCTTCTAATACATATGCTAAATTTATTTTTTCTAAATTTGCATCAGAGGTAACTCCACCTGCTGCCTCTATAGCTTCTACAATTCTGGCTCCATCTTTTAATTCTACTATTCCTGGGTTTGCCACTTGACCTGCAATATGTATTACGATTTTTTCTTCTAAAACATTAGATACTTCCGAATTTACTGTACTTTCTGAAATTTCTAAAAATGAGTAATCAGTAGAATAATTTTGATATAAATATATGAAAATTCCTGCTATTATTACTACTAATAATACAGAGATTATAATAATTTGTTTATAATTTGTTTTTATCATAAAACCTCCTTTTTGTCTTGAAATTTATCCTATTTTAATATAAAATATCTATACTTATTTATAAGGAGAAATTAATGAAGACTTTGAAAAATTTATTTAATATTTTTATATTGTTTATAATAATTTTATTTAATATAATGACAACAAGCTTTGGAGCTACAGAGGAAGTATCTACATATTCACCTACGTGTTTACTAATGGAAGCTTCTACAGGAAAGGTAATATACGAGAAAAATGGTTATGAAAAGGCATATCCAGCAAGTACCACTAAAATAATGACGGCAATACTTACACTAGAGCATTGCAATTTGACTGATGTAGCTACAGCAAGTTATGAAGCAGTATATTCAGTACCAGTAGGCTATTCAAATGCAAACATTCAAGTAGGAGAAGAGCTTACAATAAATCAATTGCTTAATGTACTTTTAATAAATTCTGCCAATGAAGCTGCTAATGTTTTAGCAGAACATATTGCCGGTTCGATAGGTAGTTTTGCAACAATGATGAACGCAAAAGCCGAAGAAATTGGATGCTTAAATACGCATTTTGTTAATCCAAATGGTGTTCATAATGAAAATCATTATTCAACAGCATATGATTTAGCATTAATGGGAAGATATGCAATGAAAAATGATATTTTTAGGGAATTTGTAAACACTAAATTTTACACTCTTCCAGCAACAAATAAATATTTAACAAATGATAGAGTATTTGGAACAACAAATGAACTACTAAAAAAAGATACAAGGGACAGTGTAGACAACTATTATTATGAGTACTGTACAGGAATAAAGACTGGATATACAAATGCTGCTAAAAGCTGTATAGTGGCAAGTGCAAAAAAAGATGATATAGAATATATAGTAGTCATTTTAGGTGCAGGAACGACGGATAATGGGCTTTCTGCTAGATATTTGGATTGCAAAACATTGTTTAATTATGCATTTGAAAATTATACAGTAAAGAAATTAAACGATGAGCAAGCAGACTTAAAAACAATTAATATTCCTAATGGTACATTATCTACCAAACATTTAAAAGTGAAAATTCAAGATGAAATAAATGTACTGTTAAAGAAATCTACAGATACAACGAACTTAACGCCAACAGTCGAAATAAACAAAGACTTATCTGTTCCTATTGTAAAAAATTCAATTGTAGGGAAGATAACGTATACTATTGATGGAAATGAATATACCTCAAATTTAATTGCAGGAAACAATGTATACGAATCGAACACGCTTACAAATATATTAACAATAGTTTCTATTATAATTGTTTTATATTTATTGTTTAAATTATTAAATTTAAATAATAAAAAGAAAGTCAAAAAAAATAAGAAAAATAAATATTTATATTGGTAAAAAATGGGAGCATAAATAATATGCCCCCGTTTTTAATTATTTGTTATAATCACTACCAATTATAATAGTAAAGTCTACATTTGAATTGCTAGAACTTGAATTTACAGTTCCGACTCCTATAATTTCTTTAATGTCTTCTTCTGTAATTTTAGATTGTCTAGTTCTATTTATTATTACAGTTTTTGTTGTTGCTGAAGTTGAACCAGTTTTGCTTACTGTATAGCCCGCTTTAGTAAGCTTACTTTTCAAATCTTCTAAATTAGTTTTATCACTAGAACCGTTTAAAATTTCTATTTTTATTTTTTCAGATGTTGAAGTATCGTTGTTAGTATCTACTACACTATTAGTAATAGTATTTGTAGCAGTGTCATCTTCTATAATTATATCTGAAAATAAATTGTCTACAACGTTTTTAGTTTCTTTTTTATTTGGAACATAAATCCATATATCATTACATTTTTCAGATGTTCCAGGTAAAGTATCTGTCTTTATATTAGCCATATTAAATTTAAAAATATAAGGTATGTAATATTTAGCTTCAGCCATTGTTAAATCTGTTTTTATATTATTAAATACAATATCCATAATATTAAGCACTTTTGTAACATTTTCAAATTTAATTAATTGCTTTAAAGTTTCTTGAATGAATTCTCTTTGAGTTCTCATTCTTCCTAAATCGTTATCTCCATATTCTACAGGATAACTTGTCCCATCACTATTATGTCTAAAACGTAATAATTGTTCAGCTTTGTCACCATCAATTAATTGTTCCCCAGCTTCTAAATGAATATGTAAATCTTGATTAAAATCATCATAATCCATATCTATTGGAACATTAAAAGTTACACCACCAATAGCATCTACAATATCTATAACTGCGTCTGTATCAATTAAAACGTAATAGTCTATATCTACTCCAGTAATATCACTTACTCTTTGAACAGTTTCTTCAATATTAGTACCATTTCTATATACTGCGTTCATTTTATAGCTAGCTAGATAGTTTGCTGTAGCTGAGTTTTTATCTTTTTTACCTACATAAGTATCTCTTGGAATTGATAAAATTGATGCTTGCTGAGTTTGTGGATTATATGAAGCAAGCATTATACTATCTGTTAATTTATAACCGTCACCAATACCACTTTCACCTAAAATTAAAACGTTAATTCTGCCAATAGATTTTAACTTTTCGGGATCTATACCTAAAGCTGTAGCAGAAAGTGGGTCATATTCGATATTATCTCCACTACTTGCGTGTTTATAATATCTATATGCAAACCAACACGCATATGCAATTATAGCTATCAATATTAAAAGTAATATTATTTTTAATATTATTTTAGCAATGCTCTTTTTTTTCTTCTTTTGCTTTTTATCTTTCTTTTGAATTTCTTTGTTTTCATTTTTCTTTTGTTTTAATTCTATATTTTTTTTCACTCTAATTTCACTCCTAAAACCTAAGTACAAAAAGTATATCAAAATTTAGAAGAAAATACAATAAAATGAGCAAAAAAAGTATGTGTCAAAGTTATTTTTTTATTTAAATCTATAATGGACAGATAAAAATTTTGAATTAAATCTATTGATATTTTACATAAAACATGATATAAGAATAATAGTTGTATAATTCAATTAATAATTTTTATTTAAAATCATGAATATTCAAATAAAAAATCATTTCTATTTTTTATCATTATTAGTTTTTATAAATCTTGAAAATATTCCAATATTATGATAATAAATATATGGGTGAATAAATGAAAAAAGATAAATTAGAGAAAATAGGAATACTTATATTATTCACTATAATAATTTTTGTAGGCTTATATATTAAAACAGCAAAGGAAAATAAACAAGTAAACGAAGTAACTAATAATCAAATTTCCTATGAAATATCTAATATTCCAGAATATAGTGGTGACATATATGTTATAATAAATAATAATATTCCTAAATTTTCTGATGAATATATGAATATAAAACAAGATTATTATTCAAATTTAGAAAATAAAAGAGTACGGAAAGGCTATTATAAAAACTAGCTGGGAAAAAGCAAATGAAGATGAAGAAAAAGATAACTATACATCAATTATACCATCTGGATTTCTTCAAAAAGAATATGATTCAAATATTGTGCCAGGGAAGTACTTATATCACAGATGCCATTTAATTGGATGGAATATTGGTGGAATAGATGTAGACGAAAGAAATTTGATAACAGGGACACGAGGTTTTAATGTAAAAGGAATGAAAACATTTGAGGACAGAGTTTATAATTATTTAAAACAAAATCAAACAAATCATGTGCTATATAGAGTAACACCATATTTTGAAGGAAATAATAAATTAGTAAATGGGGTTAATATAGAAGCATATTCTATTGAGGATAGTGGAAGACTACATTTTAACGTTTATGTATATAATGTGCAAAAGGAAATTGTTATTGATTATGCAACAGGAGAAAGTAAATTAGCAGAATAGGAGGCAAAACTTTGGATTTAAATTTATTTAATAACAGAAAGATTAATAATGATATTCCAAATAAAAATAATGATTTAATAAATACATTTATTGAAGAATTAAAAAATGCACTTAAAAATATTATGAATGAAGGAATGGAAATGGATCAGAAAAAATATATATCAAATAAACCTAATTTAACTGAAGAAAATAATACTTTAGAAGAATATAATTTATATGAAGCTAAAAAGATTTTTCTAGATAATAAAAGTTGGAAAGGAAATGATTTAGCTTGGATAATGGATGATAAATCTGTTTGTTTGTCAGAACATGGAGACGGTGGCCCATATTTTATAAATGAAATAGACTTACCAAAGGATGCAAAGACTGGAGAAGTATATGAAAAAATAGATGGAAAATTTATATATAATGCAGCAATAACTGAAGAATTAAATAAAATAGAAAAAGAATAGGAGCAAATTTTGTGAGAGCATATTGGTAGAATAAATGTATCAAAAGACACAATTTGAATCAATTCATCCATTTTATGATGGCAACGGAAGAACAGGAAGAATATTAAATATTTTATATTTAGTATTAAAGGATTTATTAGATAGTCCAATTCTATATTTAAGTAGGTACATTAACGACAATAAACAAGCATATTACAAATTATTTAAAGAAGTAAGAGAAACAAATAATTTTGAAGAGTGGATTATATATATATTAATTGGAAATGAAGAAACAATGAAATTAATTAAAGACATTCAAGGTAAAATGGAAAAATATAGTAAAGAATTGAAAGAAAAATTGCCTAAGATATATAGTAAGGAACTATTAGAAGGACTATTTTTCGAAGTTTATACAAAAATAAATTATATCGAAAATATATGTGGAGTTACAAGAAAAACGGCAATGTTATATTTAAGTCAATTAGAAGAAGCGGGATTCCTTTCATCAGAAAAAATAGGAAGAGAAAGAATATATAAAAATGACATATTAATTAATCTATTAAAAAATAGAAATAAATATAGTAAGAAAGGTAATAGTATAAATGGAAGAAAATTTAGGTGAAATTATATTTGATATCATGACCAACGAATATAAAGATAAAGTTGATAAAAATAAGGATATTGTTGATTACTTAAAAGACAATACAAAAAATGAATTATTATCTTTATATTTGTTATATGGTTATGCAGGGAATAATGAGTGCATAGTAGAAGAAATTGTTGAATTACAAAATAAGAAAAAAGAAGAAACAATCAAAAGAATTATTAATTTTTTAGATAATCAGATAGTATCAATATTACAGTTTTTTAATAATAAAAGAATAGAAGATATAAAAGATATTGCATATAATCAAGAATTTTCTGAGTTTAGAAAAAATAGAGAAAACAATATTTCACTAGATACTATAAAGATATTAAAACAATTAAAGTTTATTTACTGCAAAAAAGAAAAGAATGGCATTATAATTCATATGCCTAAATTTATAAGAGATAAAATTAATAATATATGTGGCAATTTGTATTTAGATTATTATGAAGCAATTATCTCATATAGTAAGGGGATAGCAGATACATATGGAGCAATACATATACAAGAAGCATATGATATTATAAAAAATGATATATTAATTAGTTTTGAAAAATACGATAATATAATAAAGTTTGTTAGTTTACTCGAATTAGAGCCAATTTATTATTCGTTTGAATATCAATGTTTATGTAGCTTTAATTTAAGAGATGAGAGAATAGCCGAAATATTGGAAACAAGTGAGGATACAGTAGTTTATGATAAGAAAATGTATGAAGACATAGGAAACGATAATTATGTCATTAATTTAAAAGAATATAAAGAATTTAGAAATTATCTAAAAGAATATTATCAATTTGATAGTAATGAAGATGAAATGCTAAGAGGCGAAATTATATGTGATTATATAGATAATGCTCAATTAGACGAAAAAGAAGCTAAAGAAAATGTAAAGGATGCATTGGATAGATATTTTGAAATTGATGACTTAGAAAAACAAGTAATTATTGGTTATATTGATAAAATTAGAAAAAAGATGCCAATATGGAAGCAAGGTGGGAAGATGGATAAAACAGTACAATTTCCTAAAGTGGGAAGAAATGAACCTTGTCCATGCGGAAGCCGGAAAAAAATATAAAAATTGTCATGGGAAGTAGGAGAAATTATGGAAGAACAAATTAAAGAAAAAACTATATTATTAGCATACTTAACTTCGTGGGATGAGAGATATACTTACTCCAACAAAGTATAACACAGATCTACAAAACTAACAATATAAGCACTTACGGGCTCATAACCCGTTGAAATCTACTATAAATAAGTAAAGTACTAAAATGATGTAAACTTACAGTAGCAATGGATTTAAAGAAATTTGATTTGAATAAAATTTAATATAAAATATAAAAGTGGGGACAATTTGGGGACAGTCCCCACAATTTTATGCAATAAATAGCATATTTAAGCATTGCTAATTTATATAAAACTTAAAATTCAAAAAAGTAATTTTGAGAATTTTGAAAAGAGTTTTTATTGATAAAATCATTATATAAAATCATAGATTTTTATAATGATTATACGAGCATTTTCTCTAAAACTTTACCTGCTTCTTTATTATGCGATTGCACTGGATGTACATAGAAGTTTAAGGTAGTAGTTATTTGAGCATGCCCTAATCTTGATGCTACAACAGCCACATCCACATTTTTAGATATAAGCAAAGTAGCATTTGTGTGTCTAAGACCATGGAAAGTAATTTTGGGTAAATTATTCTTTTCAATAAAAGAACGAAACCAATCTGTAACTGTATCTGGATGCATTGGACTTCCATTCCATGTAACAAAAAGCCTATTTGAGTTAATCCATAAGTTACCACATTTTTCTTTTTCAGCTTCATACCAAGTTTTGTATTTTTTAAGCATATTGATAACTATATCTGGAATTCCAACTTCTCTAATTGAACTCTGTGTTTTAGGATTTTTTACGAAAATGCCTTTTTCAGATGTATATTGGCTTGCTTTAGTAATATGTACAAATCCATTATCAAAATCGATATCTGACCATTCTAAGCCCAATACTTCGCCTCTACGCATACCAGTAAACAATGTTAGAATAATAATAGTTTGAAATTTAATTTCTTCATTTTCTAAAGCTTCTAATAATTGCTTACATTGAATATCATCATAGTATTTAATTTGAGGTCTTTGGTGTTTAGGTGGTTTGACTCTATCTGCTGGATTATAAGGTAGTATTTGCCAATACACTGCATTTTGTAACATAGCATGTAATAAACGATGGTGTTCTAATATTGTTTTAGAAGATAGTCCTTTCATTACAGTTTTTCCATTATTATTCTTACATCTTTTTAACTGATGATCTTTTGAAAGATAATCATAGAAACTCATAATGTGAGTTGGCTTTATGTTAGACAGTTTAAAGTGTCCAAAGTAGGGAATAATTCTTGTGTTTAACATTCCTTTATATCTTTCATAAGTTTTTGGAGCCAATTCTTTTGAACCGTAATTTTTAGACCATAAAACTGTAAATTCTTTAAAAGTCATTGAAGAGTTTTGTAAAACAATACCGTTTTCAATTTCATAAACAAAATTTACAAGTTCTTTATCTGCCTCACGTCTACTATTTGCTTTGATGCTTTTTGTGTACTTAATCCTATTTCCATAACTGTCAAAGCCATGTGATACAATTAATCTCCATGAGTGCTTGCCTCTCTTTTCAAGATACCCTGCCATTACTTTTTTCACCTCCTTTCAAGTATAACTATGGCAAGGATTTTTATAATATTATTAATTATAATGAGATTTAATAATGTTAAACATCTCATTTAAACTCGAATATAAGTCCTTACCTTCAAAATGTTTTTTATAATTATTGTATTGATTAGTAAATTTAGAATTATCTAAAGGTAAAGAATTCCAGAAAATATTAAAAGTTGATGGATAAAGACCGACTGATGGATATAGTTCATTAGAAGGATATAAAGCATATGTTTGAAGAGTATATTTAAATATAGATAGGCTATGCTTTTTTACATTATTTGCATATCTAATACCACTTACTTTTTCACTTTCTAAACTATTGAAATTAGTTGAAGTCTTTAAACAAATTTCAAACCAAGTCAGTATATCACATAAACATTCTTTCAATTCTATAGAATCTACTGAATTGTCTTTTTTATATTTATTATATAAATTATTAAAGTTATTAATTTTCTTTTCTAATATTAATATATCTTCATTCATAGTTAATCTCCTATACTAGTATTTCCTTCTAGTTTCTTCAATCCATTGTTTAAACTGTTCCTCAGTTTTTAAGCCATTTTTTATATCTTGTTTAAATTTATTAGCTTCTTCTTTCCACTTTTCATATTTTTCTAAATATATTGGAATATCAGGATTTCTATTTGCTAACATTTTTTTTGCAGATAAAGTTTTTCTGTATAAGGCAGTTACTTCATCTTTTTTTAATTTATCATTGTAAGTTATCATTGCTCCAATTTCTTGGCATGTTTTACCGTGTTCATATATATTATTGCAATATAATGTATTCTTCTTTGAAGAAGGAATAAAGTATTTACCACAATTTTTACATACATATATTGGTGTATCATGTTTTATTAATTCTAAAAGAGTTATTAAACATGCAGTTTCAATTGTATGGCAGTTAAAGGACAAAGATGAAAAAATATCATTATCATATTTTCTAGAATCATTTTTTAACTTTTGAGCAATATTTTTTGCATTTTCTTCAAAACTACTTTTTGCATGACATAGCGAAGAAGGAGTCATATTTCTTAGTGGTTCTATATCGTACGAAAGAGTAATAAATTCACTTAATTCTAAATATAAATCAATATAATCATCATCTGCATGTTTATAGATATAAAATCTATCAGCAATAGAAAAATCGTTTAAATAATCTAAATTTGATAGGTTATTTATAAAGTTAATTAATTTTTTAAATTTAGATTGATAATATATTAAAATTTTTTGACGTTTTTTAAAATATTTCTCGCATACTGAAAGAAAATCTTTTGGTTTTAAGAAAATATTTTTTCTGTCATTAGTAATATTTAAATTGATATATTTATTAAATGGGTTGCTAGGTCCTTTGTTAACATCATAAAAATCTATTCCTGGTATTCCATATTCACGTACAAACTCTACAAAGCAATTAAAATCAGTAAAATCATAATTTACAAATTTTAATAAAAGTGTTCCTAATTCATTTATTTCATCAACAAAGTCACATTTATATAATTTACAAAGACTATTATAATAGTTAGAAAGATATTTTTTATATTCTTTTTTTGTTTTAAATTCATCTTTTTCTCTGAGTATTGTATATGTGTCATTATCTTTATTATATGATGCATATACAATAGAAAAAGAATTTCTTGTAAAAATTTCTTTGTTGTTTGAGATATTCAATTTCATATAATAAATTGTAGAAACAATATCAAACTTCATATAAACCTCCTTGTTAACAACTACAAAAGTGTAATAAAAGTTGCTAATTTATATCATATATTAATTTTACATATTGACTTCTGCAAAATTAACAATTAAAATACAAACAACAAGCTTGTTAACAAAATTATACATAGTTAAATAAAAAAAGTCAATACAAAACTTTAAATTTATTTAACTAATGTGAATAGGAGGTGGTAATTATGGCAGTAGATAAAATACATAGAACAACTCTAACTGCAAAAGAAGCAGCAGAATATTTAGGAATATCATATTGGCTAATAACTCAATTAGTTAGAAGGAAACAAATTCCTTGTTCTAGAGTTGGAAAGAGAATTTTATTTAGAGAAGAAGCTTTAGACATTTATTTAAGTAAAAAAGAAAATGATTCATTATTAGAATCTAATTAGAAAGAAGGGAGGTTATGGGACAAGTTGGATGGATAAAAATAAGAACAGATATATTCTCTAATAGAAAAATTAAAATCCTACTAAAAGAAAAGGACGGGGACACCTATTTTAGATTATGGATTCAAATTTTAACTATTGCTGGAGAATGTAACAGAAATGGTGGACTATATATTAGTGATAATGTACCATTTAAAATTGAAGATTTTACGAACATTATCGGAAAATCTTCCAAAACTTTTACGAAAGTTTTCAGAAAATTTATCGATTTAGGTATGCTGATTTATAAAGATAATACATACTTTGTGAAAAATTGGAACAAGTATCAAAGTATTGAAAAACTAAACAAAATTGCAAAATTAAATAAAGTAATTGATGAATCTAAAAATGAAAAAAGTTTTTATAATTCTACACAAGAAAAGATAAGAAAAGAAGAGAATAGAAAGGAGACAAGAATAGATGAATCAAATTTTGAAACCCTCGATTGATAAAAATGATTATATTGAGTGTGAATACTGTAAAAACAAATTATATAGAAAAACAATAGAATGGCAGTTATATGGTGACAAAAAAGTTTTAACACTAGATTATGAAAGATGTAATTGTAAAGAAGCCAAGGTTTATTGGAATGAATATGATCTTAAAAAGATAAAGATGTTAGAAGAAGAAAGAAAACTAGAGTTAATGCAAGAATTTGCACAAAAAGTGGACAAGATAATAAAAAACAGTAAGATGAGTAAAAGAAATTTAAATTATAAATTTGAAAACTTTGAAGTCAATTCAAATAACAAAAAAGTATATCAAAGTTTAAAAGAGTATAGTGAGAAATTAGTAAATTTAAAAGAAAGAAAAGGATTAATTTTGGTAGGAAATAATGGGGTTGGAAAAACACATTTAGCCTGTAGTATTGCAAATGAATTAATAAAAAATGGAATACCAATCATATATGGAACCTTAATTAATTTATTAGCAGAATTGAAAAATTCATATGATTCAGATAATAATATTTCTGAAAGGGAAATTATAAAATTATATGAAAAAGTTAATTTGTTAATCATAGATGATTTAGGAAAAGAAAAGCCGAGTGAATGGGGGTTAGAAAAATTATTTACTATAATAAATAGCAGATATGAAAATAATTTACCAGTAATTATAACAACAAATTATAATCAAAATTCTTTAGCTGAAAGATTAAGTTTAAATGGCGAAATAGAAACAGCAAAATCCATTATTTCGAGATTATATGAGATGTGCTACTTAGTTAAAATTAATGATATAGATCATAGAATTAAAAAGAAAAAAGTTAGTAATTGCGCTAACAATTGCTAACTAAAAATGTTACTTTTTTAAATGTTTTCTATAAAAATTATAATGTATTTTTGCAAAAAAGTAAATAAAAATTTACAAAAAAATTAGGACAAGTAGGTATAAAAATTTAAACTAAATTGTCCTAATTTTTTTTAAATAAAATAACAAAATAGTTTAAAAAATATCCCTCGGAGAGCAAAAAGGGTATTAGGGCATTTGCCCCTAAACAGCGAAAAGGGTGTCAAAGCACCACGCTGGCGAATATTGGGCACCAAAAATGCCACACTATTCGGAGCAAAATAAATTTTGCTAATTATTAATGCTTCGTAAACAAGCATTAATAAATTTTTATAGCAAGGAAGTGATGAAAATGTGGAGAGATTCAGAACAAATTCTAGATAGTGTTTTTTTATCATATAATAAAATTTTAAAAAGATTAAAACTATTAGGAATAACAACTAAACATGGTAAAGAAGTAAAACATATAGATTTAAGAAAAGCTGTAGATGTTATGTTGAAAAAACATCCAACTTGCAGATGGAGAAGTGAGAAAGTAAAAAGTAGAAAATATTTTATTTTAGATGAAGGATATGCATGGTTGTTACAAGTGTATTTTAATAAAGAAAAATCATTAATTGATGCTGATGTAGAATTTTTTGAAGATAGAATAAAACAATATGAAGAATTATTAAAAATAGAGCATGAAGAAAATTGGTGGAATGAAGATATGGATATAAAACAACTATGCAAATATTTTAATAGAGAAGAAATTACTATAAGAAAAGCCATTAAAAGAATGTGTGATAGTGGATTTAGTAATTATAAATATTTAGATAATAATAAAGTTATTATTTGTAGTAAAGGAGTTGAATGGATTTGTAAAAATGTTTTTAAGCAAAAGTATTTAGAGTTATTGGAAAAATACAAAATGGAGCTAACGGAGTTATATATTAAAGCAGGTTATCCTTATGATCATTTTTTTCATAGAAATTGAAAAATATATTGACATCAAAACAAATGTTTGACATAAAATAATATAAAAAAATTTTTTATAAATAACTGTCGATTTGTAGAAAAAAAATAAATTTTGTGATATAAGATATAGTAGAATGATGTAAATTTTAAATGGAGGAAAAATGAACGTAATAGATTTGTTTTGCGGATGCGGAGGATTATCATATGGATATCAAGAAGCAGGCTGCAATGTAATATTAGGAATAGATAATAATGAAACAGCTTTGAAAACTTTTGAAAGAAATCATCCTGGAAGTAAAGGATTAAATATAGATTTATTGAGAGAAGACTTTGTAGATGAGATAAAGAAGAATATAGGAACTCAACAAGTTGATATAATAATTGGAGGTCCACCTTGTCAAGGTTTTTCATTAACAGGAAGTAGAAACCCAGATGATATTAGAAATAAGTTATATAAGGCTATGTTTATAACAGCTAAGGCATTTAAACCTAAAGCAATCATGATAGAAAATGTTCCTGGAATTCAAAGATTATACGGAGGGAAATTCTATAATCTTATTGTAGATGAATTTAACAAATTGGGTGAGTATAATTTTGATTCAAAGATATTATATGCACCAGATTATGGAGTGCCACAAATTAGAAAAAGAATATTTATAGTCGGAATAAGAAAAGATTTAGGAGATGTTTCTTTTCCTAAACCAAAATTAAAAGAAGAGGAGTATATTTCTACTAAAGATGCAATTGGAGATTTACCGTCATTAGAAAATGAACCAGATCAAGAAGATTTTGATTATGAAATAGAACCATTTTCTGAATACCAAAAACTTATGAGAAAAGGTAGCGATATGATTCATAATCATTTAGTAACGAAACACACACAAGAAGTTAAAGATGTAATAAGTTTAGTTCCTGATGGTGGTAATTTTAAGGATTTACCTAAAGGTGTAGGTAATAATAGAAAGTTTAATGAAGCATGGAGAAGATATGATAGTACAAAGCCAAGTAGGACAATAGATACTGGACATAGAAATCATTTTCATTACAAATATAATAGAGTTCCAACTGTTAGAGAAAATGCTAGATTACAATCTTTTCCAGACAAGTTCATTTTTCTTGGAAGCAAGACGGAGCAATATAGACAAGTTGGAAATGCTGTACCACCACTATTAAGTAAATCAGTTGCAGAAGAAATTTTGAAAATAATTGATAGAAAGTAATAAAGGAGAAATATGGATAAAAAAATTAATACAATAGATTTATTTGCAGGTTGCGGAGGTCTGATGGATGGATTTGAAAAAAGTAATTTCTATGATACTTTAGCTTGTGTAGAATGGGAAAAATCTCCATGCGAAAATTTAAAAAAAAGATTAAAGGAAAAGTGGAATTATAATAATGCAAATGAAATAGTCATGAGATTCGATATACAAAGAACTCAAGAATTATTTTCAGGATGGAAAAATGATATAGAATATGGAAATGGAAAGGGATTGGATAATTTAATTGGAGATAATAAAATAGATGTAATTATTGGAGGCCCTCCTTGTCAAGCATATTCTATTGCAGGTAGAATTCGTGACAAAGATGGAATGAAAAATGATTATAGAAATTATTTATTTGAAAGTTATTTAAAAGTAGTTAATAGATATAAACCGAAATTTTTTGTTTTTGAGAATGTACCTGGAATTTTAAGTGCTTCGCCAGATGGAGAACCTATTATAGAAAGAATAAAAAAGAGATTTGATGAGTGTGGATATACCATTTTAGATAACTTAAAAAAAGCTATTATAGATGTCAGTGAATACGGAGTACCTCAAAATAGAAAAAGAATTATTATTTTAGGGGTAAGTAAAAAGTATTTTGGACAAAAAAAAGCAAACATAATAGTAAATGAATTTTATAATAAATATTTGAATAGATATAAAACTAAAAAAATGACGGTAAAAGAGGCTATTGGAGATTTACCTAAATTATTACCTACTGATGAATATAGAAAAGAGGGTAAAAAATATTCTCATTTATTTGAAGAATATAAAATTGCTAATCATATTCCTAGATTTCATAGTGAGAGAGACAAAAAAATATTTTATTTATTAGAAAAAGATATTTCAGACGGAACAAATTTTTATAATTCTACAGAAAAGCTTAAAGAATTATATTATCAACAAACAGGAAAAAAAAGTAATGTACATAAATATTATGTATTAAGGTGGGATGAGCAAAGTAATACAATTCCAGCTCATTTGTACAAAGATGGATTAAGACATATTCATCCTGATCCAGAACAAGCAAGAAGTATTACAGTTAGAGAAGCTGCTAGATTACAATCTTTTGATGATGATTATGAATTTATAGGTTCTATGATGGACCAATATAAAATGATAGGAAATGCTGTTCCACCTAAATTTTCAAATGCAATAGCAAAAGCAATAAAGGATATATTTAATGACTATGTAGGATAGTATATATGTGGATTGGGGGATACATATGGAGTATTATATAAAAAAATTAGGTCATCAAGAATTAGGAAGTATAAAAGAAGATGGAAAACCATCAAGAGGGAGATATATTTATATATCAAAAAATAAAGAAGTATTGAACTTTTTTCCACCTATGTCCGAAAAAGTTGTTAATGACAACGTTGTACTTCCTATTATATCAGTTGAGTTAAAGAAAAAAGTGTATTGTAATTTTGTCTATCACAATGATAAGATTTCTAGAGGATTATCAAATGGTAGAAATGAATATAGATTATATTTGAATAATGATATAGAAGATCATCAATTGTTATTTAAGGAAAATGATATTATTGTTTTTAAAAGTGTTCAAAACGAATATGATAATGAGTATAGTAATTTATATTATTTATTAAGGCTTTCTCAAGAAAACGAAGAAGATAATAATACATATAAGATGCTAGATAAAATAATTGAAGAATCAAAATTAAAAAAAGGACATGCTGTAGTAAATGAAAAAATAGATTTTATTGAAGAAAAGATTAATGAAATAGAATTACAAGAAAATATAGAAATTGTTGTGCCTACACAGGTAATAGAAAAGACACAAGAATTTATAGGAACAACTACTAGCATTGAAAATTTATTTAATTCACAATCATTTAGAGACTTTGTTATGGTTGGGTATGGAAATAAATGTGCAGTTACAGGAAAATCAATAGTGTGGAAAAAGTTTATTAATCTTGAAGCAGCACATATAATGCCTAAATCACATAATGGAACATATATGCCTAATAATGGACTTGCTCTTTCAAGAGATATTCATTGGGCATTTGATAAAGGATTCTTTACTATTAATGATGATTATACAATTAAAGTGCATGAGGAATTATTAGATACATATTTAGGAGAATTTGAAGGGAAAAAAATTAATTTACCAGAGAATCCATTTTTTGTTCCAAATAAAGAAAGTTTAAGGTATCATAGAGAAAATATATTTGGATTATTCAAATATTCTGGAAGAATAATGAGTGTTAATAATTAAATTTAAAAACAGAATATATACAATATATAAAAACTAAAGAAAGCAAAGTAATTAATAATTATTAAGATATAATAATTAAATTATTTTGCTTTTTTCGATAATAAATTACATTTTTTTACAGAAAAGAAAAATTGAGAGATATTATATATACAAATATAGAAGATATAATCAAGGAGAAGAGTTATGAATAATTTACCGGGGATAGGTGACCCATATTGGTATGAATGGTTTGTTGGAGTGAAGAACGTAATAAAAATGCTAAATCCAGATAATGGAATAGAATATGTTGTTTTTCAAAGCTCAGACTATGAAGCGATAGATGATGTAGTAGTTGGGAAAAAGGAAAATATTGAACTATGTTATCAGGTTAAGCATGTTAGAAAAGAAAAGAATTTAACATTTTCATCATTAATAGATAAAGATGAAGAAAGTAAAAAATCTTTACTTACATTTATAGCTGAAGGATGGGAAAAGACAAGCAAGATTAATATTATTCCAATCTTATATTCAAATAAGGCAATTGGTATTAGGCGTTCTACAAGGACATCAAAAATCACTCAAAATAAATATAAATGTTTATCATTAAAAGATTTTTTTATGAAAGTAAAGGAATTAGTAGATGGAGTCGAAAAATGGGAAGATATAGTAATTAATGAGATAAATTTTCAAGAACAATGGACAGAGTTTGTTGGGCAACTAAAGATTAATGATAAGCTAAAATTCTTGAAAAAGTTAAAATTAGAACTTAATCAAAATTCTTTAGAGGAAAGTGAAAAGGAAATAATAAATGAAATACAAAAAATATTTAAATGCAATGACATAATCTCATATAAAATATTTAACACAATAATATCTCAATTAAGAATATGGGTTACAACAAGAAGGAAAAAAGAAAAAATTACTAGAGAACAAGTTTTAGAACTTTTATCCAATACAAATGAAAAAAAATACGAGGAGATTTATCCTCCAATTCCCTTTTTTGAAACTAGAAAAAAATTTTGTCAGGAATTGTATCAAAAGATAGTTAATACTGACAAAAAAATAGTGTTTTTAAGTGGCGTGCCAGGAAGTGGGAAAACTAGTGCGATAAGTTATATGAACTATCATTATAAGGATAATATTATTGGAAGATTTTACGCATTTAAACCAATATCACTCAAAGATAAAGTATATAATTTTGACTCGGAAAATACAGAACCAAGAACTTTATGGGAGATTCTATTGAATCAAATAAGAGAAATATATGTAGGAATGTTAGAAAAGTATAATGTACCAATAATAAATGAACTATGTGATACAAAGACATTAAGGGCTGAAGTTATAAGATTAGCTCATCAGTTATATAAAATCACTAATAAGAAAAGTGTTATATGTATAGATGGAATTGATCATGCAGCTCGTGCGGAAAGTGGAGAAAACTTTTTAAATCAACTATATAGCCCTGAGGAAATTCCAGATGGTGTTGTTTTATTATTGGTTGGACAACCTAAAAATCTATATTCTAAGTATCCTGTATGGATAAAAAATAATGATATAAATGTAGAAGAGATCTCTATGCCTAAGTTAGAATTATTAGATATAATTCATCTTATAGAATGTTCAAACATAGAGTGGATAAACGAAGAAAATAAAGAACAAATAGCAAGAATAATTTTAGAAAAGACAGAAGGAAATAATTTATCTGTTATCTATTCTTTAAAAGAGGCAGAAAGATGTGGAGATATTGAAGATTTTATAAAATTAATAGAGATAAAAAATATTAGCAATGATATTGAAGAATATTATGAAATGATCTGGAAACATGCAGAGAATGAATTAGGAAATAAAATAAAGCAAAACTTTTGGTTTGATAAAGTTGCGTCAGCAATTGTATTAGCTAATGGACCTATGAATTGTAATACTATAAGTAAAGCAATAAATGTGGATTTTGAAGATTTAAAAGCAACTGCAGAAATGTTATATCCATTAATAATTGAGAAAGAGAACAATGTATATAGTATCCTTCATAATGATTTAAGAGTATATCTAACTAAGATAGTAAAGAATAAGAATTCTATTTATATTAATACTGCAAAAAAGATGGCAAATTATTATTTAAACACAAGAGAAGAGACATATAATCGAGCACATAATATGATACCTTTATTTATAACTGCAAATGAGAATAAAAAAATAGCAGAAATATTTAATACAGATTTTGTAATAGAGGCAGTAGCAGAAAGTGTTTCTGTTACTGATATAAAAAAGTATAGTATAATGGCATTAGAAGAAGCTCAAAAATTGACAAATTTAAAATTAATAAAAATAATAAGTGAAGCAATAAGTACTTTAAGCCAACATATAAAATATATAGAATATTACAATCAAGCATCACATGAAAAATTTGACTTTGAAAAAACAAATATTTTAGAATTAGAAAAAGTAGAACTAAATAATAGCAATTTGGATAAGTACTATAATGCACTAGATTTTGCTAGTGAAGTGTATAAGATTAATCCTGAAAGAACAAGAAATATATTAAAATTATGGTTTGGAAAGTATACTCCCGAAAATTTTATAAGAGAATCTCTAATAACGGATGGAGTTTATAACAAAGATAAGCATGAATGTATTGTAAAATTATGGGCTGAATTGTCTTATAAAGTGAATGAAAAAAATTTTCAACCATTACCAAAGGAAAATGATGATTTTGATGTAGATAAAAACAGAATTTTTCAGTTGTGTATGTTATATAATGAAACTTATATGAAACATATGTTGGAAAACGGAGAATATGATGCATGGATAGAAGTATTCAAGTGCGGAGTATCAGTTGAGTTTTTTCAAAAGGAAATCATAAAATGCTTAAAAATAGAACACAGTGATATTAAATCAATTTTAGAAAAAATTATTATAAATACAAAAGATAACTTAATAAGGTTATTAACCATATTAGTAGTAATAATAAATTCACAAAATGTAAAAGATGAGATTAAACGAAAATATGATGAAATAAAATTGGAAAATAAAAAATATTATGCTGATAATGAGCTAATGATGATCTCATTATGGATTATAATAAATATTAATTTTAATAATATAAACTGTAGAGAAATATTAGAAAATAAATATGTACAATTACTGAAAGAAATAGATAATGAAAATGATCAAGAAAACATATTAAACATAATTCGTATGTCTGAAATTATAGGTATCTGCATTAATAATAAGAATAATACTAAAAAAGTTCTATATGATTGCGAGGATTTTAAAAAAGTTCTAGTATATTTTTTAGAGAATAAAAATGGATACCGTTCATATAGTTCAAAAGAAACAACAGATTTGATATTACATTTATTAACAAATTTAATTGGTTATATAGGATTTGAAAATGAATTTATAAACATAATAAAAGAGCACTTACTAAATAAAAGAAGAATAGCAGACTATTATAAAAGTGAACTTTTAGAATATTTAGTATTAATAAATAGAATAGATATCGTTAAAGATTATATAGAATTATTATATGGAAAAAATGGAGAAAATCTATTTTCTATGACAGATATAGAAGGAATTCATAATAATTTTAGAAAGTATTTACATATAGTTGATAGAGATTTAGAAATAGAAGTTGATGAGAAATTAAAATGGAATGTTGCTAGATATATGGATTATAAAGAATACGCATTGTATCCAGTATTAAAAGAATTTAATAATATTGCAGATATAGATGCTAAAACATGGAAAAAAGAAGGAATTGAACTATATAAACTTTGTTGTATCGCACATGAATTAGGAAGTAGTTTATATGAAGAAGAAGTTCAATTGGATATTATGAAACAAGCAACTAATTTAGGAATTAAGGACTTATGGGAATCAATTAGTTTAGATTTTACAATGATAGAAAGATTAGAAGATATTTATTCTTTAATTTTACATTTGTTAAATATATATAATGATGAAGAGAATTTAAAGAATTTGTGGATTTTATCAGTAGGAATTTTATCCTTTTATAATAAAGAAGATCAAATTGGAATAAAAAATGTAAGAGAAAGAATAATCGAAAAATGCGAAAAAAATGGATACAATAAGTTAATAGAATTTATGAAAGAAAAAACAATATTCTATTGGAATATTATGAAAGAAAAAGAAGAAAATAAAGTAGAATTAAGTGAAGTTACTAATGATTGGGAAAACATGAAAAATGATGAAATTGAAAACTTATTGAAAGAAAATTTGGAAGATAATTATGAAAAATGGAAACAAATTGATAGTGCGACTAAGTTTTTAGAAGAAAATAATAGATTAGATGAAAAAATAGGAACTTGTATAGTAGATATATTTTGTAAAATTGGATACGAATATGAGATGGAGAGATCTTGTTTAGATAATATATTTAATTGTATTATAAAATATATTTCAAGTGATGATTATTGGAAAATAATTAATAGAATAGTATTCAAATATAGCGAAGATAATGATGAGTACTCAATTAGATTGTGCAGTGAAAACTTAAGTTGGTTAATTCAAAAGATATTAATTAATGAAGGAAATATAGAGAAAATGAAAGAATATTTTTATATTTCTATAGGAAAACATAAAAGTTGGATTACAGGTGCAGGTCATATAAAAACAAATGATATAAATATAGTAAAGAAAGAACACTATTTAAAAGAACCAAGCAATCTAAAAGAACTTATTATAAACATCTTACTTATTCAATTAGGTTCTCAAAATATACATAGAATGGAAATAGCATATAAAGCGATTAATTTAATGTGTATGAATGATGGTGAAGTTGTTAAATTTATTACACTTAATTGGAAGAATTTAAATAGGACGCAAAAAGAACAGTTCTATTTTATGGCGGAAAGATGGGTATTTGAAAGCAAAGAACAATACATACCATTTTTTGAAAAATTGAAAGAAGAAAATGATGTTTCAAATAATATGATAAATAAAGTCCAGTTGTTATATTTATTAGAAAAATATAATAAACAAACTTTTGAATTAAAAAAGAAAAGACTAAATTATAAGAAAAATAAAATAAATTTTTTTGAAAAATTTCTAATAGATACACAATTCGAATATATGTGTAATGAGATTGATATTAAGCATTATGTAAGGAATGCAGAAATGTTATTAAAAGATAATTGTACAGATTTGAAAAAGAAACTATTATTAACATATGATGTGAATGAAAAAGTTGATAATAAAAATATAAAGGCAAGACCCGGAGATTCTTCATTACCTTATTACTATAATTCAGAAAAATTTGAAGAAATATTATATATAGAGTTTAATAAAGGAAGATGGAGCAGATATAGTTTATTAAGACTTATTCAAGCATTTGGAAGAAACGATGATGGTTGTTTTATGACATATTATCCACAGCATGTGTTTAATGTAGAAAAGTGGAAAGATGAAGAAAAATTAATGCAATCAATAGAAAACAACAATATGAAAGATATAGAAAATAGTATTATTCCTAAAATTAATGATGGTGTAAATACAGAAAAAGAAATATGTATAGGAGCTACAGTATATATTCCAGTAAAGAGAAAAGGGGGCTATGAGATTATTTATTCAAAGAATATAAAAAGTAATTATTCTAGAGAAAAAAATTTCTATTCAATAATGCCTTCTTATAAAATTCTATATTGTGAAGAAAAAGAGCTATTTGAAACAGATGTAATTGTAAAATCAATATGTAATAAAATATGCGGATTAACATATGGTGTCAATTCAAATATTAAAATAGCATTATCAAATATTTTTGTTAATAAACTCAAATTGAGATTAAAATCTATAGAACCATTAGTTTTTGTAGATGATAAAAATAGAGAAGTAAAATTTGAATGGATAATGTATCCTTATAGAGATAATATTCAGGAAGGATATGTAAGACACCAAACATTATATAGATGGGTTTGCGATAAGGAGTTATTTGATGAATTTTTAAATAAAGATAACTTAAAAATTATAGATAATATAGATGTACAAGAGTCTCCAATATAAACATTCTTTTTCGGAAATTATAAAACAAAAATATAAATAAAAACTTTCTTTTTTGGAAATAATATGATATAATATTATTGTAAGAAAAGGAGAGTTTTTTATGTTAGGAGAAAAAATAAAAATATATAGAGAAAATAAGAATATGACTCAAAACGAGATTGCAGAGGTATTAGGAGTAAAACCAGCAACGGTTTCTAAATATGAATCTGGAACATTGGAACCTAATATTGAATCATTAAAAAAATTAGCTGAAATATTTAATGTTTCTATTGATGAATTGATTAAAGAAGATGATTTTGATATATCTAGAATAAATATTTTAGA
>ERZ827452.1416-NODE-1416-length-22806-cov-3.722518_pt1 | contig 22806 bp, 22 predicted proteins | sample MGYA00519866_ERZ827452 | MGnify/ENA primary metagenome ERZ827452 (study PRJEB31778, sample SAMEA3449307) | human gut metagenome | biome: human gut; feature: human-associated habitat; material: faeces | place: United Kingdom | collected 2010/2012 ... | reverse complement strand
TTCTCTGGTAACGTTGAATTCCTTTCCAACTTCTTCCAGAGTTCTCGGATGTCCATCTTCCAGACCGAAACGGAGAACAATAACCTGACGCTCACGCTCTTTCAGATCGCCAAGCAGCGCATCGATGTGCTCTCTGAGCATCACAGACTCTACGTTACCCTCCGGGGTTACGATGTTGTTATCTGCAACAAAATCACCCAAGTTGGAATCATCCTCTTCACCGATTGGAGTTTCCAGGGATGCTGGCTCTCTGGCAATCTGCATGATCTCCATCACCTTATCCTCAGACATATCCAGTGCCTCGGCTAACTCGGCAACGGAAGGCTCATAGCCCAGCTCCAGAGTCAGTTTTCGCTGCATCTTGGACATCTTGTTGATGGTTTCCACCATATGCACTGGTACACGGATGGTACGTGCCTGATCTGCCAGGGCTCTTGTGACCGACTGTCTGATCCACCAGGTCGCATATGTACTTAACTTGTAACCTTTTGTATAATCGAACTTCTCTACACCCTTGATCAGACCTAAGTTTCCCTCCTGGACTAAGTCAAGGAAGCTCATGCCTCTGCCGGTGTAGCGTTTCGCAATACTCACTACCAGACGCAGGTTTGCTTCGATCAGGCGTTCTTTTGCCTGTTCGTCACCTTCTGCTTTTTTCTTTGCCAGTTCCATCTCCTCATCTGCGGAAAGAAGTGGGACTGTACCGATCTCCTTCAGATACATACGGACCGGATCTTCGGTACCGATGCCTTCCAGAAGATCAATGGCATCCAGATCGATGTCATCCTCATCGGAATCCTTCATAAAGCGCTCGTCGTCATCATCATCCAAAAGCAGCGGATCTTCAGCTAACAGATTATCATCAATGACAGGAATCACATCGATCCCGTGGTTTTCCAAATAGGAATAAATCTGCTCCATCTGCTCAGTGGAAAGATCGTCACCTGTGAAGAAATTATTGATCTCTGTCACATCCAGCGCGTTATGCTTTCCTTTTGCAAGCTCTACAAGCTTTTTGAGTTTCTCTAAAAATGTACTTTTTTCCACCAATTAACGTCCCTTTCTCGTTCCTGGTTTCTTGATGCTACACAATTAATCATTATACAACATTTTTAGACATTTTTCAAGAAAATTTTGCTATAACCATTCAGAAAATGCCTACCTATCTGCAGCAATTCCCTTTATTCCAGAAATAATGGAGATCCGTTTTTGCAGGTTTACGATCTCCACATCCGTTTTTGCTCCGCCAAATTCTCCATCTAACACCCAGTCTACTGGTTCCTCCGCGTGAATGGTCAGGCGGGAGGTCTTAAAACGATAGACATATTCACTCTGCTCTTCTTTTAAGATCATGGAAGAGAGTATATTCGTCAGTTCCATTGGTGTTTTCGGCGTCCGGATCAGAAGTACCTCAAAAAGCCCATCATCCAGACGTACATTGGACGCCACCAGTCCCTTGAAACCACCGACGCTGATGGTATTGGTTACCATTCCGAAAATGAAATCCCCCTCCAGCGTCATTTCATCCGATTCTACGGTCATGGTATAGGATTTCAGATTCGTTAAGCTTTTTACCCCTTCCAGCATATATGCCTGATGGCCCAGAAGATTTTTCTTTTCCTGTGGCGTCATGTAAGAAACCTCTGTAAATGCGCCAAAAGCCGCTACATAGACGAACGTTCTTTCCTCACAGAAAAAACCGATATCCACCGGCTGCGGATGTCCGTCTATCACGGTCTGAGCTGCTTTCATGGTGTTGGAAGAAATCTGAAGACTGGAAGCAAAATCATTGGTGGTCCCTGCTGGAATATAGCCCAGGACCGGTAGCCTATAAAGTCTGGTCATGCCGGAAATCGTCTCGCTTAAAGTGCCGTCCCCACCGCTGCAGACGATCATATCAAAATCCGCGCCCTGTTTTTGAGCCACATTGGTCGCATCCAGAGCCGCCTGGGTAATATGGACTGTCACATCCCAATCCACCTTGGTAAACAGATCCAGAACACTCATCAGATACCGTTTCATCCGCTCTTTTCCCGCTGTGGGATTGATAATAAAAAGGACCTTTTTCATGCCAGCACCTCCATCAATTTCTGATAATATGCCTGAAATGCATTGGGAATCGCATAGCGGTTTTGAAGTTCCTGCCGCTCCACTGCCAGATACTGTCCAGGAATCTGATCTGTCTGCACCAGATAGCCATTCATATGCCACTCCACATGGCTGAAAATATGTTTGGCATTTCCAAGCGGTTCCACGCTTTCTACTGTCACGCCCTGTTCTTTTTCCAGATATTCTCTTACCTCATCAGCCGTCAGATAATGGTCCGTATTGGGAAATTCATAAAGGGATGCCAGCAGTCCCTGATCCGGTCGTTTCCGGATCGCTGCCTTTTTGCTGCTGCAGATCAGAAGAATGGTTTTTTCTTCGATCTTACGGGGCTTTTTCGGCGCTTTATAAGGGATCGAATCCAGTAAGCCGTGACGTTTCGCCAGACATAAGGATTCCAGCGGACACTCCTCGCATTTGGGCTTTCCGTTCGGCACACAGACGATAGCACCAATCTCGATCATTCCCTGGGTAAATGCGCTGGTACGCTCCTTCGGCATGGTCTCCCGCAGCAGCTCTTCAAAATGCTTCTTCACGGATTGCTTTAAGATATCCTCATGACTTTCCAGCACCCTGGAAAGAACCCGAAGCACATTGCCGTCCACTGCCGGAACCGGATGTCCAAAAGCGATAGAAGAAATGGCTCCTGCCGTGTAACTGCCGATGCCTGGAAGCTTTAACAGCTCCTCGTAGGTCTCCGGGACCTGTCCGCCATAGTCGTACATGATCACACCCGCCGCTTTCTTTAAGTTTCTGGCCCGGTTATAATATCCTAACCCTTCCCACAGCTTCATCAGCCGCTCATCTTCCACCTCCGCTAATGCTTTCACGTCCGGCAGTGCTTCCATAAAACGGGCGTAGTAGGGCTTTACGGCCTCCACACGGGTCTGTTGGAGCATGATCTCCGAGATCCACACCCGGTAAGCCTCCGGTGTCTCTCTCCATGGCAGAAGCCGCGCATGGCTGTCATACCAGGAAAGTAAGGGGCCGTTGATGGCTTTTAATCGCTCAATGGGAGAAAGAGGCTTCGCTTCACTTTCCAGGACCTGAAGACCTTCATATAAATGATTTATCATAAATGTATCACCTTGTTTTCTGATTTACGCATAGAGAAACGTGTACTCGAAAGTCAGTTCTCTTTTGCGTGTACCTTATCATATCACATTCTGGTTTTCGATGTAAAGTGGATGTAATATCTGCCATTATATTTTGGACTTTTCAAGAGCCATTAATCACATTATGAATAGCCTTTTTATGTGATCATATGTTATACTTAATCAAATGAACATGGAGGAAACTATATGGCTAAAGTTATCTTAATTTGTGGAAAAATCTGCAGCGGGAAATCTTACTATGCACGTAAACTAAAAGAAAAAGAACATGCAGTTATTTTGAGCAGGGATGAAATGACTTATGAATTAATAAATAATGAACAGGGTGAATTTTATAATATTTTTTCCGAAAGAGTCAATCATTATTTAAGAAAAAAGACCGTTGAAATTGTCCATGCAGGTGCGAATGTCATATTAGACTGGGGCTTCTGGACGAATGAAGGCAGAAAAGAAATTTCTAAATTCTTCAAACAAAATGATGTTTCCTATGAATGGCATTATATAGATGTATCATCAGACAAGTGGCAAATTCAAATAAAAGCCAGAAACAAACAAATAGAAAATGGAAATGGAGGACCTGACTTCTATTTAGATGAAGGCTTAATGAATAAATTACTTTCCAGATTTGAAGAGCCGTTCAAAGATGAAATGGATGTTTGGTATATCAACAATTAATCACTATCATTCATCAAAGTTGATATGTAATTCATATAATGCAAGAAACATTGGTGTAAATTCAGAATCGATGGAATGAAAAGGTTCCATGTTTGGCAACATAAATTCAAAACCATTTCTCAAGTAAAAATCAACTGCATCTGGAACAGCATGCAAAAAAGCTGCTTTTACACCAACAATCGTTTTTGATAAGTTTTCAATATAATCAATAATACTACGTAGCACCCATACAGATACTGGTAAATCTTCATCGCCATATTCAAAAAATATATTCTGATATTTTTGATTTACTGCAAACATCTTAATCTCAATTGCAGATACGGCACAGTTTTGTTTATCATAGATTTCACCAGTAGCTTTTGCTTCTTCCTCATCCAAACGAATTCGATCAATATACGGGATTGATGTAACCGCAAGTGTATAGAACGACACAATATCGCGATCAATTTCATGTCCGTTCTTGTCCTTTAAAATATTCCAGACAACATAAGTTACACCATTACCATCATCTGCGTAATCGATTGCTTCGTCCGAAATAAATTCGTTAAAATTTTGATAGCCATTTCCCGCGTCAAACTGCTTAATTTTGAAAAGAAAATCCTGATATGAATCTCTAAGCGTTTTCACATCAGGATTAAATACATCAATATGGTCATGTGACTTATTATTTGCGTGTGCCAAATAACTTACCTGCTTTCTTGCAAGATTCCAAAAATTCGGTTGATACTTTACTGTCATTAAAGTGTTTGATGAATATTTTAGAATCTTTTTCTTTTATTACTGGTACAACATTAACCGGTTTCGCTAAAACAGCCATTTGCTCAACCTCCTTTGTTTCATTATTCGTGCATAGTCCAGATTTCCTATTCATATTATATCACCTGTTAAGATTATACGCAACACATGAAATTCCATGCAATCATATTAAAAAACAAAGGTGACATAAGGTTTAAAAACCGACGTTAAAAATATACAAATTCTAACGCTGGTCTTTCCAAATTTATTCTTTTATACATATCCATAAATTCCCCGGACAGATACCTCTCCTGACATCACCTGGGAAATACTTCCATCTTCCCGTTCTACCAGGAGTTCTCCTCCATCGGTGATTCCCCGGCAGATACCGCAGTATTCCTGTTTGGGTGCTAATACTTTGACCTGACGGCCAAGGTTGGCTAATTTACTTTCGTATTCTTCTTTCAGACCGGACAGATCGGCTGTTTTTAAAAAGATCTCGTAATATTGTTCCATCCGTTTCATGATGGCAGCGATCAGTTCGCTGCGCTTCCATGATTTACCAGATTCCAGATAGAGGGAGGTAGCTGTGGCGGCAATGTCCTCCGGAAAATCAGGGGTGTTGACGTTGATTCCGATTCCAACGATGATATAGCGGATAGAATCCAGATCAGTACTCATCTCTGTCAGGATGCCACAGATCTTTTTACCGGAAAGCACCAGGTCATTGGGCCACTTAATCTTAGTCTCCATGCCTGTGATATCCTGGATTCCGGAGGCCACTGCCATGGCGGCTACCAGGGTCAGCATGGATGCGTGCTCCGGTCCCACCTGGGGCTTTAACAGGAAGCTCATCCAGATACCGCTTCCTGCAGGAGACTTCCATACTCTTCCACGGCGGCCTTTTCCTGCCTCCTGACATTCTGCCACGACCAGAAGTCCTTCCTCTGCACCTTCCTCGGCCAGACGGCGCACCTGATTATTGGTGGAGTCGATCTTGTCATAGTATTTCACTGGAAGTCCCAGCTGCTGATCGCCCATGCAGCTTTCCAGCTCCGCGGCCGTCATCACATCGGCGCTTTCTACCAGTCGGTAACCCTTATTCCGCACCGCCTCAATCTCATATCCTTCTTCCCGCAGCTGGTTGATCACCTTCCAGACTGCGGTTCTGGATACATTTAACTTCTCACATAACTCCTGTCCGGACAGATATCCATCACAGGATTTTAATAATCGGATAATCTCTGCTTTCACGTTCTACCTCCAGATACTGATAGCACTGATTACCGTCACGATCAGCAAAAAACCAGCGATCACAAACGGAACCACAGCTCCAGCCTTTTTCTTTTTATCTCTTCCACTCTGCCGGTACTGGTAAACTCCATTGACCAGGTTCAATACCGTTGCCAGAAGAAAGATCAGTGGAAATAAGATCCGGTTGTCCTCCGGATTCAAAAACGCGATCACAGCAAAAAGCACCACAAGAAAGCCGATCACGATGTGGATCCAATCCAGGATCAGTGCCGCATTTCTGGGACTTTTTTTCTTATCCTGTCCATAAATCATGAAAAATTACACTCCTAATGTCGCAGCCATAACCGCTTTGATGGTGTGCATACGGTTCTCTGCCTCATCAAATACCTTAGACTGCGTTGATTCAAATACTTCATCAGTTACTTCCATGTCAATGATGCCGAAACGCTCGCTCATTTCCTTACCGATCTTAGTCTTTAAGTCATGGAAAGATGGCAGGCAGTGTAAGAAGATCGCTTTCTCTCCTGCATTCTCCATTACGGCTTTCGTCACTTTGTATGGAGTCAGATCCTGGATACGTTCGGTCCAGACACTGTCCGGCTCACCCATAGATACCCATACATCGGTATAGATCACGTCAGCGTCTCTGGTACCTTCCATCACATCCTCGGTTAAAGTAATGGTGGAACCAGATGCTTTTGCGTATTCCTGGCACTGCGCCACCAGTTCTGCGTTCGGGAAATATTTCTCCGGCGCGCAGGCAGTGAAATCAAGGCCCATCTTCGCGCAGGCGATCATCAGGGAATTACCCATATTATATCTTGCATCGCCCATATATACAAGTTTAATTCCCTTTAATTTTCCAAAATGTTCCCTGATGGTTAAAAGATCAGCCAACATCTGAGTCGGATGATACTCGTTGGTCAAACCATTCCACACAGGAACACCTGCATATTTTGCCAGTTCTTCTACGATGGCCTGACCATATCCACGGTACTCGATGCCCTCATACATCCGTCCAAGAACTCTTGCAGTATCTGCAATGCTCTCTTTTTTGCCGATCTGGGAACCAGTTGGATCCAGATAAGTGGTTCCCATGCCCAGGTCATGAGCTGCCACCTCGAAGGCACAACGGGTCCTGGTGCTGGTCTTTTCAAAGATCAGAGCCACATTTTTCCCTTTGTGGATATCAACCGGAATGCCCTTTTTCTTTTTATCCTTTAAATCTGCAGATAAATCCAGCAGATACTGGATCTCCTCTGGTGTAAAGTCCTTTAATGTTAAGAAATTTCTGCCTTTTAAATTCATAGCGTTTCCTCCGTATTTATACTGTACTGTATTTTTATACAGAATTATAGTATACTATGAATAAATATGCAATAGGTATTTTTCATTTATTTTTTGTTTTAATTCTGCAGGGGTGTAAATATGGAAACGGCTGATCCGGAAACTGCGGGCGGTATCCTCTAAAAAGGAAAGATACAATTCCTTGTAGGTCCAGTTTTTCTTCAGTTTCATGCGCTGCGCCAAAAATGGGAATACCTGTTCTGTGTAGATCCGGTAACCGGATAACTCCTCCGGAATCTGTTCTGGCATCGGAAGCAATCCACAACGGGTGAATTCTTCTATCTCCGTAAGAAACCGTTCAAAATAGTAAACGTCAGACTCCGGCGCATAGAGATAATACCAACGCCCTTCCAATCCATAAAGTACCCTCTTGGCATCATAATAGCCCAGTGTCATATTTTTTCTGGCTCTGGTCCGGTCAAACTCCAGAATTCCGCCCAAGTCCTGTCTAGGAGCAATGTGAGTCACATGAACATCCTTAGGGATTTCAGTTGTACGCTCACTGTCATAGCCAAGACCGTAGATGCGTATTACAAGAATATCCTTATAATCATGCTCCAGGAGAATATTGATGGGCACATTGTTCCAGCCACCGCCATCCAGATACCGTTTCCCACCTAATTTGTCATTGCGGAACGCCGGGAAATAGGCGCTGGCGAGCAGCATATCTCCGATCTCCCCATCTGGAATATCCTTTGCATTTAGCACCAGCAGTTCCCGGTCAGTGACAGAATAGGTAGTCAGATACAGTTCTCGGTCAGAGCTGCGGATTTTGTCCTCATCAACGACGGATTCAATCAGGTTTTTTAGCGGCGTTATGTCAAGGCCTTTGTCTTTTAAGATTTTCTTGGCATCCTCTGCCACTTTCACCAGATCCAGAGATTTCAGATCCAGTTTTTTCACTGTCTCGATCACGTCATCATCCACATCGATCACCTGGGAGTATCGGATATTTTCCCAGATCTCTTCCGCTTTTTCAAGATCATCCATACAGATAAGGGCGCCATTTAAGGCGCCCACTGATGCACCCGCGATTCCGCGGATCTTAATTCCGGCTTCCCGGAGGGCTTTCCAGGCGCCGATCTGATATGATCCTCTGGCACCACCGCCCTCCAGTACAATCCCGTATTCTTTTGTCAGATCAAGCTGAAAACGCATGATAACACCCCTCCAAAAGAAAAGTTATGCTTAAGAATTACTCTGTTTTTTCGTCTTTTGCTACTTCCGCAACGGATTTTACCAGACCAGCCAGTCCCTGGATCTCTGATGGGATGATGATCTTGGTTGCTTTGCCGTCAGCTGCCTTGGCAAAGGCCTCTAAGCTCTTTAACTGGATCACCGCATTGTCTGCGCCAGCCTCTTTGATGAAACGGATACCATCTGCCGTTGCCTGCTGGATCTTTAAGATTGCTTCTGCCTGGCCTTCTGCTTCTTTGATCCGTTTCTCCTTCTCAGCCTCTGCGCGGAGGATCGCGGACTGCTTATCAGCCTCAGCGTCCAGGATCACAGACTGTTTCTTACCTTCTGCCACCAGAATGGTGGATTTCTTCTCACCTTCTGCCTTTAAGATAGCTTCACGGCGCTCACGCTCTGCCTTCATCTGCTTCTCCATGGCATCCTGGATGGCAGCAGGCGGAATAATGTTCTTTAACTCTACACGGTTCACCTTAATTCCCCATGGATCTGTTGCCACATCCAGAGCAGCACGCATCTTGGTATTGATGGTCTCTCTGGAGGTTAACGTCTGATCCAGCTCCAGATCTCCGATGATATTCCTTAAAGTCGTTGCAGTCAGATTCTCAATGGCCATGATCGGATTTTCCACACCATAAGTATAAAGCTTTGGATCGGTGATCTGGAAAAATACGACCGTATCAATCTTCATGGTAACGTTATCTTTGGTGATCACCGGCTGTGGCGGGAAATCCACTACCTGCTCTTTTAAGATCACACGTTTTGCCACACGGTCAATAAATGGTGCTTTCACATGAAGACCTACATTCCAGGTCCCCCGATACGCGCCAAGCCGCTCTACTACCATAGCCTGCGCCTGCGGCACGATCTTTACGCAGCTTGATAAAATGATCAGCGCCAGAATAGCAAGAATTAATAACCCAATTAATAAACCCATACTACATTTCCTCCTTATGTCTGCTGACAATTAATTTAACTCCCTGGATACTCTGGACCACTACCATGGTATCCGGTGGATAACAGGTTTCCTCATCCTGGCTTCTGGCGGTCCACTCCTGACCACCTGCCAACACAATCCCTGTCCCCTTCTGGTTGTTGATCTCTTCTGTTACCCGGACCTCGCTGCCGATAAGACTGTCTGCATTCGTTCTGGTCACCCGTCCAGACAAACATTTCAGGGCAAATGGCCGGGTAAAAATAAGAAGCACAAATGACACGATCACAAATCCAAGAAGCTGCATCTCTAATGACACGTGAAACAGGGACAAGAGAAATGCCGCCAATGCGCCTCCAGCAAACCAGATCGTCGTCAATGCCATAGTGGCTGCCTCTATGATCACTAAGAACACAAAACCGATCAGCCAGTAAACCGATGCCATATATACTACCCCCTTTCTGTAAACACAGTTTTTGACCACTCTGATACCTGATTTTCCGCTATTTATTCCTGATTCCTCCGCTGCCGTGCTACTTCGAACATCAGTACGGAAGAGGCAATGGCTGCATTCAAGGATTCCACGCTGCCTGCCATTGGAATTTTTACATAGGTATCTGCCAGTGATGCAATCTCATCGCTTAAGCCCTGTGCCTCATTGCCGATGAGGAATCCGGTGCTTTCCGTATAATCTTCCTGATCATAGGGATTCTGACCCTTTAAATGGGCTGCATAGAGGTGAACTCCATGATCCTTTAACTGCAAAAGGGCTGCTTTCAAATCTTCCACATAAACAAATGGGACACGGAACACAGCGCCCATGGTAGAACGGATCACCTTTGGATTATAAATGTCCGCCGTCTGAGAATCCATGATCACACCCGTAATACCTGCTGCCTCACCAGCCCGAAGAATTGTCCCCAGGTTTCCCGGATCCTGCAAACGCTCCAGAACAATGAAATGCGCTGCACCAGGCTGGGACAGCAGATCCTTTAATCCATAATGATACTGTTTCGCCAGCGCCAGGATTCCCTGAGGTGTCTGGGTGTCAGACATGGCCTTTAATACTTCGTCTGTTACAGTCTCTACACATTTTAATTGCTTTAACTTCTGATAAAGCGCATGATCCGCCTTTTTTTTCTCTTCTTCCAGAAAATGCTCCGTCACGTAGACCTGCTGGATTCTGTCATCTGGCAGTTCTGCGGCCATCTTCGGTCCCTCCACTACAAACAGACCGGTTTCTGTCCGGTATTTTGCCTTTTTTGCCAGGGCTGCCGCCTGTTTTACCTTTTGGTTACTTGTGCTGCTGATCATCTGATTGCCTCCAGTTCTTCCATCCAGACACGGCTGCACGCATCACTTGGCATTCTTAGATCACCGCGTGGAGATACTGCCACCGAGCCTACTTTCGGGCCATCCGGCAGACAGGACCGTTTAAACTGCTGGGAGAAGAATCTTCTGTAAAATGTTTTTAACCATTTCAGGATGGTCTCTTTGTCATACTGTCCCTGGAACGCGTAGCACGCCAGGTAGTAAATGCGCTCCGGGTGATAACCAAACCGCAGCACATAATATAAATAAAAGTCATGAAGCTGATACGGGCCTACCAGATCCTCCGTTTTCTGGGAGATCACACCGTCCTCTGGAGGAAGCAGCTCCGGGCTCACCGGAGTATCTAAAACATCCAGCAATACCGTCCGCAATTCCTCTTCCTTACAGGTATCTGCGTAATAGCGGACCAGATGCCGTACCAGTGTCTTCGGCACAGAGACATTCACTCCATACATGGACATATGGTCTCCATTATAGGTTGCCCAGCCTAAAGCCAGTTCAGACATATCTCCCGTACCGATCACCAGACCTCCGACCTGGTTCGCAATATCCATTAACACCTGGGTGCGTTCTCTCGCCTGACCGTTCTCATAGGTCACATCATGAACTGCCGGATCATGTCCGATATCTGCGAAATGCTGCATCACAGAATTGCGGATGTCCACTTCCATTAAAGATGCTCCTAGCTTTTCTGTCATCACACAGGCATTATGATAGGTCCGGTCGGTTGTTCCGAAACATGGCATGGTCACGGCATGGATCTGATCTCTTGGAATTCCAAGCATATCAAACACCCGGGCTGTCACTAAAAGCGCCAATGTAGAATCCAGTCCACCAGAAATACCGATCACCGCATGACCTGCATGGGTATGTTCCAGACGTTTTTTCAGTCCACACGCCTGAATAGATAAAATCTCCTCGCACCTGCGGTTTCTCTCCTGCTCATCACTTGGAACAAATGGAGAAGGATCGATAAAACGCTTTAATTCAAAGGTCTCCGGCTGAAGGGAGAAATGCACTGTCTGATAAGTTTCAAGCTGCTCTGGCGTTAATTGACCGTAAGTGGTCATTCTGCGCCGCTCGCTGTTCAGCCGCAAAAGATCCAGGTCCGCATAGATCGTCTGATGTCCAAAACGTTCAGAAACTGCTAACATAGTTCCATTTTCCGCAATGATATTATGACCGCCAAACACCAGATCCTGAGTTGATTCACCTTCTCCGGCATTGGAATAGATATAACCACATACCAATCTCGCGGACTGTCCGGAAATCAGGGACATCCGATAGCTGTCTTTTCCAACTGTCTCATCGCTGGCAGAACAGTTGACGATCACCGTGGCGCCTGCCATGGCATGAGAAATACTAGGCGGGCAGGGAACCCACACATCCTCGCAGATTTCTGCACCTATCGTTAATCCCGGAACCGAATCACACTGAAACAAAAGATTCGTTCCCATAGGGACCTGTCCATCCTTCCATGGCACCATCACTGGTCTTTGATTTCCAGGGGTAAAATGACGCATCTCATAAAATTCCGAGTAATTTGGCAGGTGCGTCTTAGGAACCAGCCCTAAAAGCTGTCCCTGACAGACAGCTGCTGTCACATTATAAAGTTTTCCCTGATATTCCCACGGAAGTCCCACAAACAACAGCATAGGAAAATCTGCCGATGCATCCACCAATTTTTTTAAGGTTTCTTTCGCCTTATCAAGCAGCGGTGCATGCCAGAACAGATCGTTACAGGTATAACCAGTCAGACAGAGTTCTGGAAACACCATCAGGAATGCATGATGATCCCGTCCCTCTTCCATCAATTTCAAAATCTCATTTCCATTAAATTCCGGATCAGCAACCTGAATCTTCGGCGTTGCTGCACAAACCCGTACAAATCCGTGATTCATAAGATGGAATCTCCTTTGTTTTCAATATATAGCTTAGTATACACTGTTTTTTCGAAAAATGGAAGTTTACTTTTTCTTACATATCGTGTACAATAGTTTTAAATCCTAGTGAATTAATAAGAATTATAAGAAGGTGCCAAATTGAAAATCTCAACTAAGGGCAGATATGCCTTACGAATGATGCTGGAATTCGCCATGAATCCCAGTGAATGTACAAAGATCAGCCAGGTGGCCAAACGCCAGGGAATTTCTGATAAGTATCTGGAACAGATCGTGACCCTGCTTGCCAGAGCCGGATATGTAAAAAGTATGCGCGGTGCCCAGGGCGGATATAAACTGGCTTTTTCTCCGGAAGAATATACCGTAGGCATGATCCTGCGTGTAACCGAAGGCAATCTGGCTCCAGTTGCCTGTCTGGAGGACGCTACCAACCAATGCGAGCGATCCCAGTGCTGCGCGACTTTAAGCGTATGGGAGAAATTAGACAAAGCCATCAACGATGTGGTAGATCATATCACCCTGGCAGATCTGGTAGAGGAACAAAAAGCTATGCCAGACTATAATCTGATGTGATCAGATTATAACAAAACTATATGAACCATGATTTTCCCGGCCTGTCCGTTTCAAAGACAGACCGGGATTTTTATGCTCTGTTATACTCAGTTATTCTCTGCTATCTTGCACCCTTATCGTAAGGAATACCCTCCGCCTTAGGAGCCTGGGAATTCTTGGATGTAAAGGCCAGAATGATCATGGATGCGATAAATGGCATCATACTGTAAATGTTCTTAGACCAGCCAAGGGTGGACAAAACCGTGGAGTCCGCGATATTCGCCAACGAACGGAATACTGCAAAGAACACAGCCGCAGCTGCGATCCGGTACGGCTTCCACTGTCCAAAGATCATAACTGCTAAAGCCAGGAATCCGGCACCTGCCACACCAACCTCGAAGTTCCAGGTAGTAACAGACGGTACGATGTATGCGAAACCACCGATTCCACCAAGAACACCAGAGATCATGACGCCGATATAACGCCATTGGTACACGTTGATGCCCACAGAATCAGCCGCCTGTGGGTGCTCACCACAGGCTCTCAACCGCAGCCCCCATTTAGTACGGAACAAGAACACATGGCTGCAGATCAGAATGATGATACCGATGATCAGGAAAATGTTAATGGTCACCGGACCTAATTTGTAGATAAATGCGCTGTTATCGTAAGTCAGCTTTGCGGAGGAAGCACCGCTTCCATTAGCATTGGCATTGTTAAACGCCTTCACCACAACGATAGCAAATGCTGTCGCCATCATGTTCAATGCAGTACCGCCGATGGTCTGATCTGCTTTTAAAGTAATGGCAGAAAAACCAAGAAGCAGCGAATACACCAGTCCAGCCAATGCGCTTGCCAGAATGGAAACCGCTACCAGCGCTGGGGTCGGCATGGAACCGCCAAATAAAGAAAGGACAAACACGCCTGCCAGTCCGCCAATGGCCATGATTCCTTCCAGAGCGATATTGATAACGCCGCTTCGCTCAGAGAACATACCGCCAAGGGCTACCAGGGATAATACAACTGCATAAAGTAAAGTAAATTTAATCAGCAGGAACATCAGTTCTTCTCCTCCTTTCCCTTTTTCGCCAGAGCTTTCATGATCACAGACTTGAACAGGCTTACAAACGCACACAGGTAAATGATCACAGCTACAATAAAGTTGGCAATCTCAGGCTGGAAATACTTGGTAGGAAGATATGCTCCTCCGACCGAAATGTGGGCAACAAAGATTGCCGCAAAAATCACGCCTAACGGATTGCTCATGGCAAGCAGGGCAACCGGAATACCGTTAAATCCAATGCCCGGAAGCTCGGTGGATACCTGTGGGTTCCACTCTGCCGCACCAGACAGGAAATATAAGCCCGCGCCAATTCCGGCTAACGCGCCGGAGATCATCATGGAAAGAACGATATTGCGTCTTTCATTGATACCTGCATACTTTGCCGCATCCTTATTAAAACCACAAGCCTTTAACTCATATCCGAACGTAGTCTTATTCAGGATAATATACATGATAATTGCGATCAGAATTGCGATAAAGATCGCGATAGTGGTGGAACTGGTCTTAAAAATGCTGTTTAAGCCCATATCCGGAATCAGGGAAGACGGGGAAACCGAGCTTAACTTGTAAGTTCTGGTAGTTTTCTGATCATACATTCCCTTAAAGGTGCTGTACATCAGTTCATTGACCAGGTACAGACCGATCCAGTTAAACATGATGGAGGTAATCACTTCATTTACATTGAAATATGCTTTAAAAAATCCAGGAAACGCACCCCATACAGCTCCGCATACCATCGCTGTCAGCAGACAGAGATACCATGGCATATGCAGGATAATGGCACTGAACAGTGCGCCAAAAATGCCAACGGTGTACTGTCCTGCCGCTCCGATATTGAACAGACCTGTCTTAAATGCAAACGCAACAGAAAGACCAGTCATGATCAGCGGCGCAGCCTGGGAGATCTCACTTCCGATTCCCTTTGGTCTTAAATAAAAACCGCCCTGGATAATACGGGTAAAGCCGTTCCAGGCATTCTCTGCATTGATACAATACAGGATGATCAGTCCCACAAGCAGTCCGATTGCGATACATAACAGAGAAGCCGCAATAGACAGGATGGAATCTTTTTTCTTTTCGTTCATCTCTTACGATACCTTTCTTATTTTTCTACGTAACTGTTCAGAATACCTTCACAGTCACTTTTCTATCACACTTCTGCAGGAACGGTGTCACGTTTCGCACCAGCCATATAAAGGCCAAGCTCTTCCACGGTTACCTTCTTCGGATCAAGCTGTCCTACCAGCTCACCCTCATACATTACCAGGATACGGTCAGAAACATCCATAACCTCATCTAACTCTAAAGATACTAATAAAACAGCCTTTCCACTGTCTCTCTGTGCCACCAGCTGTTTATGGATATACTCAATCGCTCCAACATCCAGACCGCGGGTAGGCTGGACTGCCACCAGAAGTTCTGGGGCTTTGTCGATCTCACGGGCGATGATGGCCTTCTGCTGGTTACCACCAGACATACTTCTGGTAATGGTGACAGGACCCTGTCCACTTCTCACATCATACTGTTCGATGAGACGAACCGCATGATCCCGTACTGCTTTGGATTTGATAAATCCATGCTTCTGGAATTCTGGAGCCCAGTATCTCTGAAGGACCATATTCTGTTCCAGGCTATAATCCAGCACCAGGCCATGTTTATGCCGGTCTTCCGGGATATGGCTCATGCCCGCCTTGGAACGATCCCGAATGGAAGCATGGGTGATATCCTTACCGCAGAAGGTAATGGTTCCGCCTGTGATATTCTCAAGACCAGTCAGTCCCTGGACAAACTCACTCTGTCCATTACCATCAATACCGGCGATACAGACAATCTCGCCACGGCGTACATTGAAAGAAACGTCCTTTACCGCATTATTGGAATGGGCCTTACTCGGAACCGTCATATGCTCAACTTTCAGAACAGTCTCACCTGGCGTGGACGGTTTCTTATCTACGGAAAAGCTGACATTGCGTCCTACCATCATACGGGATAACTCTTCCTTGGTTGTATCCTTGATATCTACTGTACCGATGTATTTGCCTTTACGGATAATGGTACAACGGTCCGCCACTTCCATGATCTCATTTAACTTGTGCGTAATAAATAAGATGGATTTGCCCTCTTTTGCCAGGCTCTTCATGATCTTCATCAGTTCTTCGATCTCCTGAGGAGTCAGAACTGCTGTCGGCTCATCGAAGATCAAAACCTCATTATCACGGTATAGCATCTTTAAAATCTCAGTTCTCTGCTGCATACCAACCGTAATATCAGAAACCAGCGCGTCCGGATCTACCATCAGACCGTATTTGTTGCTTAACTCCAGCACTTTCTCTCTCGCTTTCTTCTTCTCCAGAAAAAGTCCCCTGGTTGGTTCAACTCCCAGAATGATGTTATCCAAAACAGAAAAACATTCTACCAGCTTAAAATGCTGATGAACCATACCAATGTTCAGATCATTGGCATCGTTTGGCGTGTTGATCTTCACTTCATGTCCGTTTTTCTTGATGACTCCGGAGGTTGGCTGATATAACCCGAATAAAATACTCATCAGAGTAGACTTACCGGCGCCATTTTCTCCTAACAGGGCGTGAATCTCCCCTTTCCGAAGCTGAAGGGTAATGTTATCATTGGCCCTGATACCCGGAAAATCCTTTGTGATGTTTAACATCTCAATAATGTACTCATGTCCCATATGCGTTTTCCTCTTCGTTTATTTTTACCGCTGTTTCCAACTAATTATTAGTATAACAGTTTTTTTCCACAAAAAAAAGAGAAGAGACTGAATTCTCTTCTCTTTTTTTCAAAAATTTACTGAACGTAATCAACAGTAACGTGGGAACCCACCTCTGGCTGGTTCTCAGTATCGTTAGATACGGAGATAGAACCATCCTTCAGACCGCTTAAGATCGTCTCATACTCATCCTTTGTAAAGGTTTTGAAGCCCCAGGAAGCGTCATCAGTCGGAAGTCCAAGGTAATCGCCCTGTCCAAGACCAAGAATCTCGGATTTGCCTGCATGAGAAGACCATTCGTTATTGAAGTATGCATCTAATGCATCGGTAACTGCAGAGCCTAAGCCCTTCATAGCAGAGGTGATACAGATGTCACCAAGCTTTGCGTGCTGGTCAACGTCAACACCGATCAGCTTGCCATCGTATTCTTTTGCTGCGTCAACAACAGAAGTATAGATACCGCCGCCGCAAGCGAATACAACCTGTGTGCCGTCTGCGAACCAGCCTTCCATCTTAGCTGTGATCGCATCATCACCATAGAACTGGCCGCCATAGTAATACTTCACGTTTACATCAACGCCCATCTCTTCAGCAGCTGCATTAATACCCTGTACATATCCGTAACCGTAACGGATAACTGCCGGAACTGCGATACCACCTAAGAAACCAAGGCTCGTGTAACCATCTTTTACAGCGCCGTAACCAGCTAAATAACCAGCCTGCTCTTCCTCGAAGGAACAGATATATACGTTGTCTTTCACGCCGGTTGCTTCGCCGGACAGATTTACTACATCACCATCTGTAATATCAATGCCGATGAAAGTGACATCTGGATTGATCTCCTGCTCCTCAGCAATTGCCGGTCCAAACAGATAACCAGGCATAACAACAACCGTTGCGCCCTCAGCGATCGCTAAATCGATGGAGTTGATTCTCTCCTCGTCAGTATCCTCTGCCGGTTTGAAGTACTCTGTCTCGATACCGTGCTCTTTACCATAAGCAACGCAGGTCTCCCATGTGATCTGGTTGAAAGACTCATCTGTGATGTCTCCAGAGTCTGTGATCATTGCGATCATCTGGTCGCCGGAAACTTCCTTGTTCTCAGCGCCTGCCTCTGCTGCAGTTGTCTCTGCCGCATCAGCTGCTGCAGTTGTCTCTGCTGCTTTGGTAGTCTCAGCTGTTCCGTTAGAGGAACCACATCCAGCCAGCATGGAAGCTGCCATAGAAGCTGCTAATAACACGCTTAATGTTCTTTTCTTCATGAATTTCTCCTCCTGATCTTTGTGATAAATTTGAAAATTTACGCACATTTACGAAGATAGTATACTATTGAATGAGAAATTCGTCAATCTGATTTCTTATGTTTCTTTTTCACGCAAGTGCGCATCCCGCGGAGCGTTTTTATGTCATAGGACGAAGTTTCCTATGACATAAAAAGCCCACCCTGTGGATTTTGATTTTCTTCCACAGGATGAGCTTTCTCTTTTGTTATCGTGATTTATTAAATTCTTACCATTTCATACTGGTCGGTTCCCAGACCAATCTTCACTGCATGCTCGATACAGGTTCTCCACTCGGTATCTGGATGTACCATGTGGAAATGATCATGGCACTCGTGATTGCCATGAGCCTTGATATTCTCTCCAAGAATACTGGATGCGACCGGGGTCTGCTGATTGCAGAGATCTGCACAGGCCTGGTCTAAGGCAACCGGGTCAAAGGAAGCCAGCATGCCGATATTCGGAATGATCGGAATATCATTTTCTGGATGACAGTCACAGTTCGGGGACACATCACAGATCAGGGACACATGGAAGCATGGACGGTCCTTGCAGACTGCCAGGCTGTACTCTGCCATCTTGCAGTTTAACACCTTCAGGGAATCATTATAATCCGCCGCAATGGCATCCTTCGGGCAGACAGCCAGACACCGTCCGCAGCCTACGCATTTGTCATGGTCAATAGTGGCTTTCCGGTCTTTGATCACCGGAGCGCCATGGGCACAGATCCGTCCGCAGGCACCGCAGCCTACACACAGGGACTGGTCAACACTTGGTTTTCCATCACAGTGCTGCTCCATCTTACCAGCTCTGGAGCCGGAGCCCATACCGATATTTTTGATGGTGCCGCCAAATCCGGTCATCTCGTGGCCCTTAAAATGGGTCAGGGAAATCAATACGTCAGCATCCATAATGGCATGACCGATCTTCGCCTCTTTTACGTATTCGCCATTCAATGGGACTAAGGTTTCATCAGTTCCCTTTAATCCATCAGCGATCAGCACATGACAGCCGGTCTGCAACGGAGAAAATCCATTGACATAAGCAGTGTCTAAATGATCCAGGGCATTCTTACGGCTTCCTACATACAAGGTGTTGCAGTCTGTTAAAAATGGCTTTCCACCTAATTCTTTTACATAATCTGCTACGACCTTTGCATAGTTTGGCCGAAGGAACGCAAGGTTGCCGTACTCACCAAAATGAATCTTGATGGCTGCGTATTTGTCTGTAAAATCGATCTGCTCAAATCCGGCTGTTTTCATCAGACGATGCAGCTTCTGAAGCAGATTTTCGTGTTCTGTTGCTTTAAAGGTTGTAAAATACACCTTTGACTGTTCCATATGACTCCTCCTGTTGCAATTATCGCTAACCATTTGTTAACGATTCCATCCATTCATAATTACACGTATAAATCCACCGGTCCAGCAACCTGCAGATCTATCCTTCATGGCATTCCCCGATATAGTGGATTTTAGTTCTCGTTCATCTTCGCCAGTTTGGCAGCCTGGTCAGCCGCGATGCAGGCGTCGATGATCTCCTGGATATCGCCGTTCATGATCTTGTCTAACTTATACAGGGTCAGGCCGATCCGGTGATCTGTCACGCGTCCCTGTGGGAAGTTGTAGGTACGGATCTTCTCAGAACGGTCTCCGGTACCGATCTGGCTTCTTCTCTCCTCAGCCTCAGAATTCTGTCTTCTTTCTAACTCCATGTCGTATAACTTGGAACGCAGAAGGCGGAAAGCTTTCTCCTTGTTCTGTAACTGGGATTTCTCGGTCTGGCTGTAGATCACGATGCCAGTCGGAATATGGGTCAGACGTACTGCGGAGTCTGTGGTATTGACACACTGTCCACCATTACCGGATGCACGCATCACATCGATACGGCAGTCCTTCATGTCGATCTGGACATCTACATCCTCTGCCTCCGGCATAACGGCTACCGTTGCAGTGGAAGTATGGATACGTCCGCCGCTCTCAGTTTCCGGCACACGCTGTACACGGTGTACGCCGCTCTCGTATTTTAACTTGGAATAAGCACCTTTCCCTGTGATCATGGCAACCACTTCCTTGAAACCGCCGATTCCATTTTCATTGACGCTGACTAACTCGACTTTCCATCTCTGGCTCTCTGCATAGTTCACATACATACGGTATAACTCAGCCGCAAATAAAGCTGCCTCATCACCGCCTGCGCCTGCGCGGATCTCCATGATGATGTTCTTATCATCATTCGGGTCCTTTGGCAAAAGAAGGATCTTTAACTGGTTCTCCAGCTCCTCAATGCGTTTTTTCGCATCAGAAAGTTCTTCCTTCGCTAATTCACGCATCTCTTCGTCTTTTTCTTCTTCCAGTAAAACTAAGCTGTCCTGCTCGTCCTGCTTTGCCTGTTTGTATTCTTTGTATGTGTCTACCAATGGAGCTAAATCTGCCTGCTCCTTCATCAGCTTGCGGAAACGGTTCTGATCTTCCGCAACGGAAGGATTGTTCAGTTCCAGCATCAGTTCTTCATAATGGATCAAAATGTCATCTAAACGATCAAACATGGAAACCTCCTATTATTCTTTCTACTCCTGGCGCGATCTCTCCCACTGTGCAGGATCAGAAACCGCTCACTTTTTTATCTCTGCTCTCACCACCCGGTCAAGACCAGGCAGATCCTTGATCACTTGTATGTTACAAAATCCAGCCGCTTCTAACAGTCTGCTGACTGCCTCCCCCTGATCATAACCGATCTCAAGGTAAATGCAAGCCCCTGGATTTAACCAGGCTTTACTTTCATGGGCAATTCTCCGGTAAAATGCCAGCCCATCCTCTGTACCGTCTAATGCCATCCACGGCTCATGGTCCTTTACCTCCGGCTCCAGTCCACGAACCACCTCTGTAGGGATATATGGCGGATTGGAGGTTAAGACATCGAACCTTTCTCCTGGTTTTAAAGCCTCGAACAGGTCTCCCCGGCGCAGGGTAAACCGGCATCCCTCTTTCCGGCGTTCCTGTAATAAATGATCCGCATTTTCCGCAGCTACTTTCAGCGCTGCTTCCGATAAGTCCGCTGCCGTCACATCCCGGTAACCGCCCATGACTGCCAGGCTGATGGCAATACAGCCGGATCCGGTACACAGATCCAGCAGACGGATATCCGGGTCTTTCTGCTCGTGCAGTACCTGTTCCACCAAAGTCTCCGTATCCTGTCTCGGAATCAGCACATCCGGTGTCACGCGGAAGGTCAGCCCCATAAATTCCTGGCTGCCCAGAATCTGCTGCAGCGGCACACGGGCACTCCTCCGGTCGATCATCACCTCATACGTCTCCTGCTGCGCTCTCTGTTCCTCTGTCAGCGGCCGCATCCGGTTCATAAGGAAATGCACCTGATCCATGTGGAACGCTTCCAGAAATAATATCTTCGCATCCAGCTCCGGCTCCGGCACTCCGGCATCAGACAGCCGTTTCGCCGCCTGGGCGATCAGCTCTGCCGCCGTCATAAGCTGCCTTCCGGATACTGGTCCGGAAATGTCTCTTTTAAATAGGTCTTCCAGTCAAAAACCGCCTCTACAGAAGCGATTCCCACCTCAATCATGGAGTCATCCGGCTCCTTGGTCGTCATATTCTGCATCCACAGACCCGGCTTGCTTAAAAAGTTGACGATCGGATTGTCACTTCTGCCAGCCAGACGCAAAAACTCATAGGACACACCTGCAATCACCGGGATCAGCACGATCCGGCTTATAATCTTTAATAAAATCCCATCCACACGGATCACCATGAAGAACAGGATACTGATCATCATCACAATGATCAGAAAGCTGGTTCCGCAGCGTTTATGCTGTTTGGAACTTTTTCTGACATTTTCCACATTCAGCACCATACCGTGCTCAATGCAGTTGATGCATTTATGTTCTGCGCCATGATACATAAAGGTACGGCGGATATCTTCCATATTAGAAACCAGTTTGATGTATAAAATGAAAATCGCCAGACGAAGAACGCCTTCTAAAAATGCCATCAGCGTATCGGACGTGATCCACGGTCTTAAAAGACTGCTTAATGCCAGCGGAAGGATCATAAAGATACCCACTGCCGCCACCACGGAAAATGCCATAACTGCTGTCATCAGCACTTTCTCCAGTTTCTCGCCAAAAACCTTATCCAGCCACAGTTCAAATCTGCTCGGACTGGAATCCTCGTCATCCTCGAAAAAACTGGTGGAAAAAGTCAGGGCACGCATGCCCAAGATCATGGAATCGGCAAAACTGAACACACCGCGGATAAATGGAAGGGAGAAAAATTTCACCTTTTCCGTCATGCTTACGTAGCGGTCTGTCTGAACCTCTATCTGACCATCCGGCTTGCGGACTGCTACGGCGTAATCGTCCTTGTTCTTCATCATGATTCCTTCAATGACGGCCTGGCCGCCGATTCCGGAATATTTCATGAATCTACTCCTTTCGAAAAAAAGTGATATAACCATGAAGATACTGAACTGTTTTCAAGTCGAACGTTATGACTCACCACCTGAAAAGGCAGGAGTCTTCTCGACTGAAATAAAATAAAAAAGAATCCTGCTTGCAGGATTCTCCGCCTGCGGCGG
>ERZ827452.1398-NODE-1398-length-23046-cov-7.345831_pt1 | contig 23046 bp, 19 predicted proteins | sample MGYA00519866_ERZ827452 | MGnify/ENA primary metagenome ERZ827452 (study PRJEB31778, sample SAMEA3449307) | human gut metagenome | biome: human gut; feature: human-associated habitat; material: faeces | place: United Kingdom | collected 2010/2012 ... | reverse complement strand
CGCCCTCGGCCGCAGACCAGAATGAAATCGGCCGGGAACGCGGCGACCTCAAAAAAGCCCTGGCAGACAAACTAAACAAAAACTACTGGGAAAAAGGCTTTGTTATGCCGGTCAAAGGACGTATCAGCGGCCATTTCGGGGGACAGCGGATAATGAACGGCAGAAAGATGAACCCGCATCAGGGCACCGATATCGCCGCTCCGGAAGGAACCCCGGTCAAAGCCGCGTCAAACGGCATTATCCGGTTAAGCGGCGGCAATTACTTTTACTCCGGCAACACCGTCGTCATCGACCACGGCCACCAGCTGTTTACCATCTACGCGCATCTGAAAAAAGTTTCCGTCAAAGCGGGTGATTATGTCAGACAGGGACAGGTCATCGGCGAAGTCGGCAAAACCGGACGCGTTACCGGCCCGCACCTGCATTGGGGCGCGTCGCTCAACGGCGTGCGCTTCACGCCCGAATCATTATTACATATGAATAACGCTGATTTTTGTTTTAATTTATAAACAATTATTATAAACTTGAAACAAATCGGAGAGCTGATATCGAGGTAGTCATGGAAAACGCGCATAAACAATTGGCTTGGGACAGTTTAACCTGTCTGGTCGTCGATGACGACAAATTCTCGCGGACATTCATCAAAACCGCCCTGTATCAAATCGGCATGAAAAACACCCGTGAAGCCGCATCTGCCGCGGAAGCCGTCGAATTGCTCAACAGTTTCAAAATAGATATAATTCTCCTCGACCAGCAAATGCCTGGCAAAACCGGCCTTGAACTGGCGCGCGAACTGAAAAACAGCAACAATCCCCACCTGAAAAGCCTGCCCATAATCATGATTACCGTCGACACCAAGGAAAAAACCGTTCTCGACGCACGCAATCTGGGCATACAGGAATATCTGGTCAAACCGATTTCCCCGCTGGCTCTCAAAAAAAGAATTTTAAATGCTTTCGGCATTAAACAGGAAAGAATGTAAAAAGTGACTAATATACAAATTTTGCTTCTGTCCGCCCTTCAGGGCTTGACGGAATTTCTTCCGGTAAGTTCCTCCGGACATCTGATTCTTTTTTCAAAATTCACGTCTTTCCCCGATCAGGGACTGGCACTCGACGTTGCCATGCATGTCGGTTCGATTATGGCCGTCATGATTTACTTTTCGGAAGAAATCTGGATGATGCTCAAAGGCGTCTTCAAAACCTGGTTCATTCCCAATTTCAAAAATGCCGGTTCCAAGCTCTTCTGGCTGATTGTTATCGGAACAATTCCGGCTGTTATCGCCGGACTGGCGCTCAAATCCTACGGCATGGAGTGGCTGAGGGACAGCCGTATCATCGGCTGGACGATTCTGGGATTCGGCATTGTTCTGTTTATTGCCGACAAACTCGGCATGACCATCCGCCAGATAAAACATCTGACCGCCCTCGACGCTCTGCTCATCGGTCTGGCTCAGTGCCTGGCGCTTATTCCCGGCACCAGCCGCTCAGGCATAACCATTACCATGGGACGTTTTTTGGGAATGGAACGCCGCGAAGCCGCCAAATTTGCCATGTTGCTGTCAATTCCGACCATTGCCGCCGCCGGAATGCTCGTCGGCTGGGAACTTTACGCCGCCGGCAATTTTCAGGAAATCATTTATGCCATGGACGGTATAACCTATTCGTTCATCTTCTCCATTCTGGCTATTTACATCATCATGTGGTGGCTAAAGAAATCAACGTTTCTGCCGTTTGTCGTCTATCGCCTTTGCCTGGGAACCTATCTCCTTTTAAATTCTTATGGATATCTTGAAAATTTTTAAAATAAATGCTTGCAATTTATTTTGAAGTGCGTTAAAAGGATATCCGTTGTTAAGCCCTGGTGGCGGAATTGGTAGACGCGCATGCTTCAGGTGCATGTTACCTCAGGTAGTGGAAGTTCGAGTCTTCTCCAGGGCACCAATCTTCACAAGCTCCTATTTTTGATAGGAGCTTGAAGTTTTTATGCATTGATATTTCAGGATTTTTTCCATCCATCAAAAAGTTCGCAAAAACGATATTTAAAATACGCCGTTTTTCTTCAATTTGCGAACTTTTAAAAATCGCAAAAGAATTTTGGCTGAAATTCAACACCTTATCAATCGCCCGTTCAACGGAGTTATCAGGTGTCTGCAATTGTTCAATTTTCGCCTGCAGCTCAATTTTAGCCGTTTCATACTCGGCATTTTTACTGCGATATACTTCGGCAGGAACTGTTCCCGCAATCAGCAAATCCAAAAGTTTCTTTTGATTTTCTTCAACATCAGCTAACTGATTCCGATTCTTTTCCAACTGATAATAGTTGTTGCCGTGTGTTGCTTCATAGCGTTTTTTCAGAGCATCCGCCAGAGCGAGTTTCAACTCATCATCAAAGCTGATTGATGCAAGAGCCTTTTCCACTTCTTTCAGCAGAATTTTCTCACTGATATTATTACAGTGTTCGCAATTCTTGAGGTCTGTATGCCGCAAATAAACATACTGCCCCTTCTTTGTATAAGGCGAAAGCAAACAACCGCAATGTTTGCAGCGAACCAGCCCCCTAAAGATATAGGGTTCTTTGGTATGCTTGGATGTTCGTTTGAACTTTCCTGTCCGCACTTCGGTGCATTTATCAAACAACTCTTTGGAAATGAGTTTTTCATAAATATGCGAAAAATAGCTTTTGTTGTAATACATAACCCCATAATAAAACGGATTTTGCAGAATATCTGCAAATTGGGCTTTGGTAATCGGGTTGCCACTTTTTCGGTTTCGCAAACCCCAGTTTTTGGACTTTTTAACCAACTCGTCCATTGAAAATAACCCAGTGGAATACTCTTCAAATAATTTTTTGATGAAATGTCCACGGTCTGGGTCAATGATGATGGTCTTCTTGCCATTCTCATCCTTGGTATTTAAGTAACCAATCGGAGCAGGCCCTGGGAGCAATCCTTCATTGAGCATTCGCTCCTCAGAACGCTTAACATTATCCCGAGTTGAATTGACAAACATATTAGCCGACAAAATTTGCATTTGCCACATCGCAAGGTCAGAGCTTTTGAAGTTTTTATCAATTACCAAGCCTTCTTTAAAGAAGTGAAGAGCCAATTTTTCTTTTTTAACAAGCTCTAAAAGCATCGGAAACTCGTTGAAGGTTCTTTGCAACCTGTCTACGGTATCAACAACAAGAGCCGTCAGCTTACTTTGCCGTTTAATGTAATTAACGGCTTCGTAAAACTTAGTCCTCTTACCGTGGAATGAACTTTCAACAAAAGTAAATTCTTTTGCGATTTCAAGCCCTTTGATTGAACAATAGTTTCTCAACCTGTCCAATTGTGCATCCAATGAGAACCCATCTTCCTGCATCTCGGTGGAAACCCGAGCCAAAATAACCGCTTTCATATCCATAGCTCCTAATTCTTCTGCAGTTCAAGTTCTAACAATAACATCAGTAGTTGGAAAATATCTTCTCCAACTTCAATCATTTTTTTAGGATTTTTATCTTGGTAATTTGTGCAAATCATAGTTATCCCCTATACGAGTTGAAACTATATTTGCAATTCTGACTATAAATATGGATATGTATTTTAGGAATAGAGGATAAAACCACCTCAATGAATAATGAGATATTACCTTAAAAGTTTTCAAAAGTCAAATTTCTGCGAACTTTTTTTATTAAATAAAATCAGCACATTACACAGCATCATCAAAAAAATAAATTTTCGGGTTATTTTGATAAATAAAATTATCAGAATAATTTTGCATCGCCCAAAGCTGATATGATATTATTTTGCCATCAGCAACAGATACCGATAATCTAAACCTTTTATTGGTATAAGGTTTGATAGGAGAAAAGGAATTCCCCTGTTGTTGCTGATAGTTAGACAAGCGTAAGAAGAGCATAAGACGAGTATTAGAATGAGAAAGAATGTTTAATAACTACTTTCTCAATTATTTATACCACAATCTATCACAGTAACTAAATGGCTAAAAACTAGCCATAAATCTAACCATATTTAAAACTTAATTATTATAGAGGACAAAATGAGTGAAAAAATATTTAAAAATAGAATAACACAAGAAACTCCCAATACCATAAAACAATTAAAATCTCTCTGGATAGATATGAGTTCTGATAAACAATTGGCACCAAACACCCCAAACGGATTATTTGCATTTACCTTAAATCCAAATAATTTTGTAGATGCGGTAAAATTAGAGACAGATTTTAAATCAATTTTATCTCACTACTATCATTGGAGATACGGTTCAAAATGGAGAAAATTAAAACACATACAAGTTCCATTTCAAGGGATTATAGAAAAACAATCCAATGGTATAAATCATATTCATATCACTATATATCAATATAATATAGAAGAATTGGCTTTGTTTGTGGGGTATATTATAAGAATGTTCAAATCTCTATATATCAAAACATCATACAAAATAAAGAAGATTTACAATATTGATGGTTGGCATAACTATACATCCCCATTTCCTACCAATAAGGACAAATTCATCAGTAAGCATAGAATTGAAGCTCCTACTTATATCTGCTCAGATTTGTTTAATTCACAATTATCTACTCCCAACTGATAAATATAATTATCACAAACAAGGAGATTTGATGAATAACAATAAGAGAAATCAATATTTAGAAATGTTCCTAAACATTGCAGATGAATTGTTACAAGAACAAAAAATAAAAAGTAGAAGAGATTTTAGCACCAGATATTTGAATAGATGTAGTAATTATTTGGGCTCTCTGGTATGGCAAAATAAAAAGCCAAGCATTTCTTCAAGTTGGGCTTTATTTGTAAATTTAAATAGAAAAAAGCAACTTCCCCATTGGCAGGAACAATTATCAAAAACCTTATATGATATGGCGTTAAAGGATTAAAAATGAGAGAAGATATAGTTTTTGAGGAATTGATTGAACAAATAGACCTGATATTAAATTCATCTAAACCACTGCCTTATCATATGAAAGCAGAGAGGAAGTTGGCCGAAGTGCTTAGACATTTGCAGGAAATTCCAGAGTATGACAATTTAAAGCAATTTGAGCCTTTGTTTGATGTAGAGTCATTTTTGATACACTTTTTAGCTTCTGCTGATTACACGGATTTACTCAAAATAATAGACCGAAGCACGATGAAATTTAAGCATATTGATGACTATACTCATTTAATGGCTTTGGTTGTGAATCCCAATATTCCATTTTTTGAGAAAACTGTTGTGGTAGATAGAATGTTAGAAATGGGTGAAGGTATTGATGTAGTTAATGCGAACGGTGAAACAGCACTGATGATGGCAGTCAAAAGAAACAACAGAAAAATGATTGAATATTTATTGGAAAAGGGTGCATCTCCAAATATTCCTGATGATATGGGAGTTACACCATTGATGGTGGCAACTTTTAATGGTCAATTATACAATATGGCTCTTCTTCATTATTATGGTGCATTCGCAGGAGATGTTTGTGCTGAATATGAATTTGATGCCTTTGATATAGCAGATATTACCCAAAATTCCACAGCAAAAGAACTATTGCTGGATTTGGCAAAATAATAATTTCATAGCAAAACCAGAGTTAATACTCTGGTTTTTTACTAATCACTCCATCCCATTCGTTTAATAAATCTTCTTAATGTTATTTTTTGAACACCCATAATTCTGGCGATTTGTGCTTTTGGCACTTTTTTATCCAATAAATCTCTTATTCTTTTTGTATTTTTAGAGAGTTTTAATTTTTTGGATTCTGCTCCGAAAGGGCGACCTAATCTCCGACCTGATGATTTAAGATTATCCAGTGACATTTTGGTTCTTTGGGAAATCAGGTTCCTTTCAATCTGTGCTGAAAGTCCAAAAGCAAAAGCCAATACCTGTGATTGAATGTCATTGCCTAAATGGAAACCTTCTTTAATGGTAATGATTTGACAGTTTTTAGCCAAACAAGTTTCCAAAATTCCCATAACTTCTAAAAGCGAACGCCCAAGCCGAGAGATTTCACAAGCAATAATCACATCATTTTCTTGCAATTCATCAAGTAATTGACCTAATTTTCTGTGTTTTAATGCTTTTCGTGAAGAGATAGTTTCTTCAATCCAACTATCTATTTTTATGCCCTTTCTTAAGGCATATTGCTTAATTTCATATTCCTGATGCTCTACCGACTGTTTTTGGCTGCTTACTCTGATATAACCATAAATCATCTTTTCCCCTTTTCATATATTTATCAGAATTTCAAAGAGTTAATAACAAATAGAAGGTCATTTTTATTGAACAATAAAATCAACCCTTTTTTATGGTTATTCGTTTTATCTTCTTTCGCTTAATTCAAAAATATATAAGTGGCATCAACGCAAGTAAAACCAATGGGTTCAAGGAGTTCTATGTTAGGAAATTCATTTCTTTTAAATAGGTAATGGCTGACAAGAACACAATCGTTGGTTTGTGTATCCTTAGGAAAACATCTCTATTGTGAACAACAGAGTAATTGAGGATACGGATTCCGTCACTTCCTATAATCAATTGGAAGGCAAAACCTTTGAAGTATATAAAAGGGCAAAAACAAGGGTGTTACGGTAATTGAATTGGCGGATATGAAATAGAAAAGGAAAATATAATGCATAGATTTTTAGTTTTTTTTACAGCTGTTATTTTTTCTCGTTTTTTGATTCGTATCCATTTCTTTATAAAAACAGGCAATAAAAGGATGGTTATTCTTTATTTGTTGGGAATAATTATCAGCGGAGGTATTTTAATTTCTTTTTTTACGAGCGGAAATTATAGTTCAGAAAATTCTTCTGTTGATAGTACATCGTATGTAGTTGTTTCTAAGAAAAAATTTTCATCATCATCCGTAAAAGATTACTATAAATTGATTTGGACTGAGCTTAATAATGGTAATGATATTAACGCCAATGACTTAGATGCTGTATTAGTTTATTTTAAAGAGGTAGAAAATTTTAAAAAAAATATTCAAGAAATATTTAATCAATTACCATCTGCGGAAAGAATAGAAATTTTTGCAGCTTTATTTGATGAACTGAATAAGCATCAGTTATTTACAGTAAGTTCCTTCTATTTAGAAGAAAAATTAAAAGAAAATAGCTGGGGACAAGACATTATATACCTCACGCCTAATGGACTACCAATAAACATTTCAGAAAAAGAGTTAGATATTAAAAATTATGGAATGAAAAGAGGAATGCTAAGTTGTCGGCTGTATCCTCCATACACAAATTTTATAGTTCATAAACTTGCTGCATTAGGAAATATTGCTTATTCATACAACGATTTGAAAGCTAACTACTATCATAAATTTGAAAAAATAATAATGGCTGCCGAAAATAAAGTTGCTAATAAATATCAAAGTTTTTACAAAAATTTTGATAATAAGAGTGAAAAAGAACAATTCTATTTTTGTTCAGGATTAAGCGTCGCAACACTTGATATTACAAACCCGCCTGTTCTCGCTCCCCATAGGATTCTAGGTAGAGATGCAAATTACGCAGAATTAATGCGAATCTATAAAAATCCAGAATTTGTTCAAATGACTATGAGACAGGATGAGGAAAATTTGAAACGTCTTGATAGGCAGGTAAGACAAACAATGGAAAGTAGAATTGCTCAATACTTTGGTTGGGGAATAACCCAATATGGAAGTATTTCAGATACAGATTTTGATATTGTTGATGAAGGAAGATTGGCTGCATATTTTGATGCAGATATTAGACAAGATAAAAAACAGATTGAAAAGTGCAAAAATATTTTTAATAAGATTCCTGCTCAATCAGAAAAAGTACTAGAAAATAAGGGATTTCCTTATGTTGATAGATTCTTAGAAAAATATTGTCAGAAACTACTTAAATCAGAGCTGGGATTAAGATATTATTTTACTAAACCGCAATCTCTTCAACAAGCTTCATCACAAACGACATATGGTTTGACTTTAAATATATCAAAACCTGTTTATGAAAAGGGAGAAAATATTTCTTTACTCTTTCAATGGTACGAAGATAATGCCGATTGCAAAGTCTTAGAAGAAAAAGTTAAAGAAACTTTGAAAGAAAATCAGCTGGAAATTATTGAAAATGGATTAACTTGTTCCAAAGATGCTAAAGCAACCACAATAAAATTATCAGTTCAAGTTAAAGCATCAAATGTTGGCCAATATTCAATCCCACCAATAGAACTTGAAGATGTTCTAAGCAACGGTATTAACTTCACCATAAAAGATACGAATACGTTAAAAAATTCTTTAATGTCAAAAAATATAAAAGGTATTAAGGACTCTTTATTAGCTTCTTCTGATTTAGATGAAATCAAAATTGACGGAGAACATCCTGTTGCTCATTTCATCAAAGATGATATGACCTTTGCTCAAGAGCTGATTAAATTGGGAGCTTCTGCGGATGTTATTGATAAAAACGGCTACACGCCATTGATGTATGCTGTTATTCGCCAAGATAATGATTTTCTTGATTTGTTGCTGAAGAAAAAAGTTTATTTAAACGAGGTTGATAAAAAAGGAAGAACCGCAATTATGTATGCGGCCATTAAAAATAATCTGTATGCCGCCAAAAAGTTAATAGGACATAGAGCAGATATTTACAAATCCAAAGATGAGAAATGGACAGCCTACAAATATGCCAAAGAAATGAAACACAATGAAATTGCTGAACTATTAAAAAGCAACAAAGACCAAATAGTTTTACTTATTGATAACTGTGATGCTTGCAGAGCTAAAGAAAAAATATTTCATAAATTGACTAAGAACTATCCATCATTTCCTCGCTCTTCCGTCATAACGACAACGCCAGATAATGACAAAAATTCAAAAGAACATAATTGGAATATAAAATTTCCATTTGTGAAAATCGGAGATAGTAAAACACTTGATGGTGACGTTATGAGTGCCTTTCGTCCAGGTCATCGGCTTGATAATTGGGATGGAACGGAAAAACAATTGGAAACAATAATGTATAAGGATTGAACAATGAAAAAAGTGCTTTTTTTAATGCTGTTTTTAACATCGTGTCGTTCATTAACAATGGAAGACTATCAAACCAACATATCTCCATTTAAGTATCAGGATTATGAATTTACTCTAAATGTTCCCGATAACATTTATGTTATTACCCAAACTAATGTTGGCGAACGAGCCAAGATTGACAGCAAGCAAGAACATTTGAAAACGGTCGCCTATGATGTGAATAGCGAGATAATTAATAAGCTCGGAAACGATGATAACAGCATTGGTAGTATCATAATTTCCCAAGATGTCCTTAACCGTAAGCAAGGGACTTTGATGACTTTACTTGGGTCTTTCCCTTCTATTTTATCATTAGGAACACTCAATTTAATAGGGTATCCTTTCGGTACTGAGGAATATACAGTACAAGTCAATGCTGTTGCTTATGATTTAAATGGAAAACAACTAAAAGAATATAAGGCAACAGCAAAGGATTGGAAATTTGTTGCTTGCTATTATGGTTATGCTCCAGACCAAGTTCAGGCTGCTGCTTATTTGGCTGCCTACAAAGGGGGATTGGAATTTATTATTGATAAAATCAATCAGGATAGTGATTTGCATTCATTAATGCAAAAGAGAGCTCAGACAATAATGAAACAAAACAAGCAAATTGCACAAAAGAAAAAAGCGGAAGAGGCCAAACGCAAAGCTCTTGAACAAGAAGCTAAACGCAAACAGGAAGCTCAAAAACAAGAACATATCCAAAGTGTTTTGGATGAATTAAACGATATTTAGAGGAATCTTTATGAAAACTTTTTTATTTGCATTAGCCTTTGGATTGATGATAGCAAGCAACTGTTTAGCAAATTGCTATAGAATTTCGGATTCAGACCTGAAATATGCTTGCTTGGCTGAGACCGAAAATAATGAGGGATATTGTTATCGTATATCAAATCCTGATGATAAAAATTTCTGCTTAGCCAAACTGAAAAAACAACAAGGTATTTGTTATAGAATTTCGGATACCAATAAAAAAAACCAATGTATTGCAATGATTAGATAATGGAGAGAATATGAAAAAAGTGGTTTTCTTGATAGTTTCTTTGTTTCTAATGGGATGTTCTCATAAAAATATTGTCAACAACAAATCTTTTGCGGAAATTTGCAATACAGAAGAAGCTATTTGCAAAAGAAATTATAGTGTATTGGCAGAGGAAGTTGAAAAATTTAATGCCGCTGGTGGTGCCTTTATTTTGGTGAATCTAAAAAACAATGAAGTTCTAAATTCCGCATCCATCAGTATTTTAGAAAATTTTGATTATAATAAGGATTATTCTTATACCCCCAACAATGTTATGAAGCTTTTGAAAAAAGATAGATTAGCAACAACTTCACAATTTGTTCAAGATTATGCCACTTTCATCAAAACAGCCAATAAAAAAGATTTAGAAGAATTAAGAAAAAATGTCACTCAGGGAACGGCTAAGAAAATAAACATTGAAGGTATTTCTATCTATGGCCTAACGGCAACAGATTACAAATTAGACAATCCTGATGATGTTGTTACAACATTTTTGGGATATTTTATCTATCAGGGGCAGGAGTATGCTCTTATCACTTTTTTAGATGCCCCAAAAGGCATAAAATCCACCTATAACTTTAACAGTGCAGGTTGGAATGTAACAGAATTAGCCAGAAAAATTGTTGAATCTGTTATTTTGAATACGAATCTAAATGCTCCTTCACCAAATTGATGGAATGTTCAATATCGCCTTTCATTTCTCTTCATTTTTTAAGTAAGAATAAACCGTTGGACGAGTTATTTTAAATTGCTTGGCAATGCGTGCGATAGGCATTCCTTGCTTGTAAAGTGTGGTTAATTCTGTAACCTGTTCGGCAGTTAGCTTAGGCTGACCGCCTTTATACTTGTTGTGCAGTTTAGCAAGAGCAATTCCCTCTCGTTGGCGTTCCAATATTAAATTGCGTTCCAACTCTGCTACGGCTCCAAGCATAGTCATCATCATTTTTTGATAAGGTTCTTGTTTTTCATTACCTTTAAATGTGATATTTTCTTTATGGAAGATGATTGTTGCTCCTTTTGAGGTAATTTCTTCAACCAGATTTAATAAATCCCGAGTATTTCTCGCCAGACGGCTCATTTCGTGAATATTAATGATGTCCCCAGAACGGATATTAGATAACATCGCTTGTAACTGAGGACGATTAGTATCTTTACCACTAATTTTTTCTTCATATACCCTGTCGCAAACAACATCTCTTAACTGTCGTTCGGTATTTTGTTCAATTGTTGAAACTCTTATGTAATTAAAAATCATCATTCAATCCTAAATATGTAAAATCTATATTTAAGAATATATTTTACATTTGTAAAATTGTCAAGCAAAATGATTTAGATTTTACACTTTTGTAAATGTAAAAATAGGGTATAGGCAGATTTTATAGAGATTACCAGAAAGTACTAAGTAAGATGGAATTTATTTTTATAAAACAATCAAACTAATTAATATTCATTTTATATTTTGGCAAATAATAGTTGTATTAGGAAACTTTAAATTATTTTAATAAATTCATTGCAGCATAATTTCCATAAAAAATAAAGTACAATCTTTTAATTCTTTACATCAATCTTTTTCTGTTTTAGAATTTCTAAAGCTTAGAAATAATGGAATAATAACAATGTATGAACAAAATAAAAATTTAATAGCCATCAAAGTTCGTCCAATCACCGAAGATTTGAAGGGCTTCATCTACCCCATTTTTTACTATGAACATGATACCTTTATTCCTGTTAGCAAAGAAGATTTTCCAAATAATAACTTAGTCATCGTTCATCAAAATAAAATAAGAGAAAGTTACTATTCTGATATTGATGATAGATATGAAGATATGGAATTATTTTGTGTTTCAAAATACTATGAAAACGACAATTTTGATGAAAATAAAGACAATTTAAATTTTTCCAAATATAATACAAATCCTACTTATATATCTAACTATATACCTAAAAATAAATACAAAAATTGTTTTTTATTAGATGCTGAAATTTGCAAAGACTCTGTGATAAGGTGTTTTTCACCCTTTAAGCCAACCGAAAACCTTTATTTCATTAGAAATGCTGGATATATTTTAGGTCCATTTAAAATAAAATCAAAAGAAAAAAATAGTGATAATTCATATGGATATTATATAGATCTCATCGCTGAAGAACGGTTGCAGCCATTCACGTATAATACGGAATATAATAATTATTCTATATATAAAATTAAAGAAAACGAAATAACTTTTCCAAATATAAACAAAACCAAAATACAGATAGACAAATATAGCAACGATTATCCATGGAATAATACTGAATTATCATATATAGAAGATGCTATAAATTTCATAAAAAATAACAAAGGGGAATGGATCGATTGGTCACCTGATGATGCTCTAGTATCATGGGGAATTAAATTAGTTCAAGATAAACTTTCTCAAGAAATTTCTTTTAGCCAACGTAGAGAATTAATTGAACAAATACGCCGAATTAAAACTACAGATAAAGAAAAACTTTCTAAGTTAATTCAAAAGTTTTCTGAAACAGAAGAAAAAGATCAAGCCCTCAATCAATCAATTTTTAATTTTGTCTGCAAAAAAGAAAATATCAAATATTTACTAAGCACTGCTGGAGAGGATTTTATCAATGTAATTGAGGGCGATATATCATTAAAACAAAAATTTGGTATTCAAGACAAACAGAAAATTAAGAAATTACAAAAAGAATTAGACAATATTTCTGAGGAAAAATCTAAATTAGAAAAAAAAGTTGATGATCTTAATAATCAACAATTTACAAATTTATCAAATCAATTGACCCAGCTAAAGGCGTCAATTGATTTGGCAAACAATGAATTAGAAGAAAAAAAAGAGCAACTACATCAAGCCGATATAATGCTTGAATATCCAGCAATAGAAATGAAGTATATTCAGTTTCGTAATGATGCAGAAAATTACTCAAAAATTGTAGAGCAAAAAAAGGTAGAAATAGATAGATTAACAGAAATTAGAGACAAGATATCTCAAGAAATCCCTAAAATAAAAAAAGAATATAAAGATGAAATTTATAAATTAGCTCCCATTGTAAAAATGCTAAATGAAGCTGATTTTGTAAATGAGGAACATGATTATTCATTTACCCCGAAGAAAGGTAAAGAGTATTCAATAAATGAAACTATTAATTCTATTTATACTCATTTTAAAAACCAAAATAGGGTTCTTGAAAAGAGAGATATTGTTAACTATTTGGTATCAATAATAAATAATTTTTTTATTGTTTTTTATGGAAAGCCTGGGGTCGGAAAGACATCCTTAGTTCAAGAAATAGCCAATAGTCTTGGGGCAAATTTAAACAAAATATCTGTCAATAAAGGGTGGACATCGCCAAAAGATTTATTAGGATATTACAATGCATTAACAGGGCATTTTATAGATGCAGAAACAGGACTACGTAAATTTATAAAACAAGCTGATAAAAATAATCCTTTCGAATGTTTATACATTACATTATTGGATGAAGCTAATCTAAGTCCCTTAGAATACTATTGGTCTAATTTTTTAAGTGTTGCTGATGACCAAATCAAAAAGATAAAGCTTCAATCAGACAAAGCTCCAGATGAAATTACGTTATTTGATGGATTAAAGTTTATAGCAACTATTAACATGGATGAAACGACAGAAGCATTATCGCCACGCATCATAAATAGATCCTGCGTATTCTATTTACCCAATGAATATAAAATTCCTAGCTTAGATAATTATTTTCAATCAGATCATTATCCTATATCATATCAATCATTGAGAAAAAATTTTGGCTATGAAAATATTCTTCAAAACAATCACAACGCAGAAAAATATGGACAAGATAAGCTAGATGCCATATATGACCTACTAAGCAAAAATAAAAGTAGAAGTACCATATCTATTTCAGCGAGAAAACAAAAAATGATTCGAATGTATATAGATACAATGACTAAGATTGGTGATAATAACAATGATTTAGGTTATGACAACTCAGATGTTCTAGATTTTGCAATTGCTCAATACATCTTACCGGAAATACGCGGAGATGGTGAAAAGTATAAAGAATTACTGAAATTACTTCTAGATGAAATATCTCCCTATACATTTTCAACCTCAATACTTCAAAAAATTGTAGAAGAGGGACAAGAGAATTATGATAATTTCAACTTCTTCTACATCTAATCTCATCAAAGATTTTGAACTAGTTATCTCCAAAAGCCCAAACGGTGAAGAGCGTAAGTCTCTTAAAAGCTCCACACCGCACACACCGCGAGACTATTGTACTATTAACGATACAGATCAAATATATTTTAATGCAACATTAAATACCTGTAATAAAAATCCCTGTTATTTGCAAATAGGTGACATATTAATAGCGGGAACACCACGTGGACAAGAAAACATTGAATTCCGATTTCGTGGTAACGGTGCTTTTTTTCAAAATTTTTGCGGATACGCTCAGCTAACACTGCAAATATATACCTCCAATAGAAAAGAAGAAAAAAACTATTATTTGCAAGTATGTACAGATAAAATAAAAAAAGAATATATTGAGGATATCCTAATATATTTAGATAGCAAAATTGAAAATATTTTTTTTACAGAAAAAACCATTACTTACAGTTCAAGTATAAAAAATCAATCAAATTTTCAAAACTACAATCAACAGATAATTGTTGCTGAAGAATTAACTTCTTTTTTCTCAGGAATTAATCTCAACCACATGAACTACAACAAAATATCTGAAATAAAAAAAATATCCAATATAAACAAAGCAGCATTAATAGACAATTCTTCAATATTGTGGTTATCACAAAATACTTCAGAAATATATAAATCAACAAATAACAATATAAAGATAGGACAAAACAAATATCAATTAAACAAAATTTTAAATACATCCTTAAACATAAAAAAAGATATATATGAGAATAATATCATTCTTTCATACATCTCAAATATAATTACAACAATAAGTAATATATTACAAAAAATCTCAGCAGAACAAAAAAGAAAAGAATCAGACAGTAATGTAATTCCAAATAATTCATTTGAATACTTATATAGAGATTATTTAATAAAAACATATGAGCTAAACAAAAAAAAGTGTATAAAAATAATATCGAATCTAACATCAATTAGAAAAAAATTAGCTAAAATTTACGGCAAGACTACGATATACAATTTAATTTCAAAGCCCCATATGACAATGTGCTTTAAAAACAATTTCTTCTATCAAAAAATATATCCGTTATTGCTAAATTGGTGGAAGTGTTCAAATGTAACAGCCCTTGAAAAAAATGATATACCATTAGAAAATATAGCTAAATTATATGAGTATCTATGTTTATTCAAAATTTTTGATGCTATAAATAGTGTACTAAATATTACTCCATTAAAACATGATAGTACATTACTTCTAAAGTCAAAACAATATATTTGGACTTTAGAACAAGGCGAAACTATTACCCTATTTTACGAGCCTATAATATTTAGCATTCCAAAGGAAACAGGTCTAATTCGTGTATCCAAAACTCAAGATGAACGATACAACTATTATACTCCAGATTTTGTTATAAAATATTGTAATAAAGGATATGAAACTTTCTGTATTTTAGATGCTAAATTTTCAAACGTAAAAATTGACAATATATTTAAATATTTTACCGATATAACTAATGAGCAATTCAATCGAGATAATATAATATTGATATCAATAATAAAACCAGAATTTGCTAATACAGCATATAAATATAATAGTCTTTATATAAATGATATTTTTTCTAAAAATGTGACATTGCCTGAATTATCAGAGATATACTTATCTGCGCCTAAGTCAAAAACTAAATTACAAGATATAATTCAGATATTTATAAAAATATCTAAAGAGAAATATTTTGAGAAAAATCCCATATCCCGTAAAAAATATACATACAAATCAAGTTCTATATTAGATGATACAAAAATTTCTCTAATTAAAGGAATGATCCTTAGGGGAGACAATTTACAAGATATAGCATTTTGGTTTGGAGTAAACTTAGGTAGAATTAGTGAAATTAAAAGTGGAATAAAATACAATGACATCCTCCCTGCGGATAAAAACAATCTTCCTCCACAAGGACCATATCCATCTTTATCAGAATTATTCAAGCAATAAAGCTTTAATATCACAGATAAAAAACAGGTATTATGTTTACACTTTCTGTCAGTGGCAGATAAGTCTGAGCTAAACAAATAACAGCCCCTTCTCCCACTTGAAGCCCAGCTTTTTTTAAAACATCAAAATTTTTTATGTCTTTCTTATCTGGATTGGTCTTTTTCTTTATCTCAATAGGATAAACTTTCCCGTTTTCTTCCAAAATAACATCTATCTCTTTTTTATCTTTATCACGATAGAAAGAAATATTAGGTTTCCTTCCATTATGGATATAACTTTTCAATATTTCAGCAACAACAAATGTTTCCAGTATTTCACCACTTTTAGCACCTGTTTCCAATGTTTCAGGAGTATTCCATTTAGTTAAATAACAAACTAACCCCGTATCCATAAAATATATTTTAGGCATTTTGGTCATCCGATTGCTAATATTTTTAGAAAATGGATACAACAAATAAATTAGCCCAGATGTTTGTAAAATAGATACCCAACGTTGCACTGTTGATACGGGTTTCCCTATATCTCGTGCAACATCTGAAAAATTCAGCAATTGTCCGCTTCTTGCAGCTAATGCTGTTAAAAGTTCCAAAAACTGCATTTCATCACCACTATCGGTCAAATCGCGAATATCACGTTCAATATATGTCTGAACATAAGAACTGTAAAAATCTTCCCAATCAATATTTTCATCATTATTTAAGGCAGGATAAGAGCCTCGCCAAATAATTTCATAAAGTTCTTTTAAATCTAAACTTTGGGCTTCCTTACTTCTTGTTGAAATCCATTCAGGTGTGGGAACAAATTTATCATAGAAAGGTTTTTCCGCCAACTCAGGTAAAGAAAAGCCTTCTAAATTAAGGATTCCCACCCTTCCAGCAAGGCTTTCTGATACACCTTGCATTAAATGAAATTGTTGTGACCCCGTAATCCAAAACATTCCTTTTTGCTTTTTCTCATCTACAAGGGCTTTAATATACGGTAAAAGTTCAGGAGCATACTGAATTTCATCAATCAATAAAGGAGCTTCAAAACGTTGTAAAAATAAAGCAGGATTCTCTTTGGCCAGTTTACGATTTTCCAAAGTATCCAAAGAAACATAATTACGATTCTCTTCACAACATCTAAATACCGTTGTTTTACCAACTTGCCTTGGTCCTGTAATTAATACAACAGAAAAAGAAGAATTCATCCGTTTTACGGCGTTTTCAATAGTTCTTTGAATATACATTTACAAACTCCGACTAATTTATCATCTAATATTAAAATAGTCAGAAACAATTAAAAGTCAAGAGAAATGCGACTAATTTATCATTTGATGCTAAATTAGTTGGAATTTTTATCATTTTCATTTTAGAAAATGCCTAATATTGGGGATTTTCTAAAATAAAATAAGAATTTCATAAATTTCCTCATCGGTAAATTTGGGAATTTTTGAATGTCTTTTGAAGAAAAAATTTCCCTATCGGTAAAATTTTGTAGGTTAAGCACAATATATCAGTTACTGTATTGTTTAGTAATCTCCGCAAACCAAAATATAGTAATAAAAAATGTGGTGATTAAGATTTAACAAATAATATGAATGCCAAACTAATCAAAATTTGGGACCTGACATCATTCTCAAAATAGCAAAAAATTAAATGGTAAGTGATACAGAGAGATGATACAATAAATTTTATTTGTATAAATTAACTCATTGATGCAATTGCGAACACTCTTGATGCTCGCCGATGTTATTGGTGTGATTTGAAAGATATAATTAAGCAGACTAAGAAGCGGTTGTTATGATATCCAATTTTGGGGTATTAGACCTTCATTATTTTTAGACCAATCAGCTATTTCCATAATATTTTCAAAATTTCCCCATACTTTGGGATCTGCGTGGTCAAGAACAATGATTTGGACTTTCTCTTTTGTGCTATTTATATATTCATTAAATAATTTAAATATCTCAATGACGCTTTTAATGTCATCTTTATTGCTACGAGCTTCGAGTTCTTTAAGGTCTTGCGGCATTTCACTTGGATTTGGAAAAAATACTTGGCTTGGCTGGTCAAACATTATGAAATTAAATACATTGCAATTATTATTTGCAAAATATTTATGAAAAGCAAGCAATATTGCTAAATGGTATGCTAGCCAGTTTGAAGCGCTTCCTGTTTCTGATAAGTAATAAGGTGTTTCATTATCACTTTTTTTAATTTTAACTGTTAAGTCATTAACTTCAAATGAAGATACATTTTTAAATTCCACAAAATCAGGCAGCAAATTTCTTGTATAAGTAATAATTTTATTCAATGCTTCATAAGGCTTTATTTCTTTATACGGATATTTGCTTAAATCCTTTTTTATATTATTTATTTTTTCTAATAGTGCTTCATCTTTAACTTTAAAGAAATCAAGTAAGTTTTTAGCTTTTGCTATATCAGAAATGAAGTCCTCAATGATATTTACATTTTTACTCTTATCTAATTTTTTATACATATCTAGAATTTTGTTTATATCATCATTTGTTTCGGCTATTTTCTCATCTACTTCAGCCAATTCTTTATAGTTTCTTGATTGGTTTGTGATACTTATATAGTTCTTGTTTTCAATTTCTTCTAGATTTTTACATAGTTTGTCTATATTAGATATAACAACACTATCTTGGCTATTATTAAGGCAAAAGTTTTTGATAAATTTTGATAATTGAAGCCTTTCTACTCTATCATTAGATAAGTTGATAGTATTTTCTAGTAAATTAATGGTTTTAAGAATAGACTGCTTTTTAAGTTCATAATCTTTAAGTTTGTTATAAAGTGGACGTAATTCTTTTTCTAAAGTCAAAATTTCTTTAGCAATCTTGTCACCACCATCAAATGATAATGATATATCTGTTATTTTCTTTTTTATAATTTCTTCAAGTAAACTTCTAATATTTACGACATTATCATCTAAAGCTTTCTGCTTTATGATACCATATTTCATTGCTTTTAGAATTATATCTTTATGTTGTAACAACTGTTCAGTTAAATATTTTTTATTTCCCTCTAATTCTAACTCTAATTTTGCTTGTTCTTTTTTAAGGGCATCTGATTTAATCTTGTTAAACATATTTTGTGAAGTTTCTAAGCCTAAAGCGACATTGAATATTTTCTTTAATCTGTCCCTGTAATCCGATAAATCAGACTTATATAAAAGGCAATTAGGGTTTGCAACAAGAGATTGGGTTTGAAAGTTAAATGCGACTAAATCTCTAAAGCTTATACGGCTGCTATATGTTCCTTCTTTATTTTCTTCAAAAAAAGGTATACCCATAATATTATTTATAAATTTTTTGAACTCGTCTTTGTTATTTACATTCTGTATTGGTTCTATCGGAGTTTCAAGATTTTTACCTTTTTCAAACTGCATACAGAATCCACTTTTAGGCAGATTTTTTCTAATAAATAACATTTCTTCGTCATCACATAAAAGTTTGATACCAAACCAATCAACACTATCTCTTATAATGCCAATAGGAATTTTGTTTTCACTGGCACATAAACAATAATCGGTTATATGGACTATTGCAGATTTTCCCGTTTGAGATAATCCGTGAATAACATTTACTTTGCCTTCAACAAAATTTATAGTTTTTATATCAAGCTCTTTATTTTGAGGCCATAATATTATTTCTTTAAGTTGTATATTCATTATAGACTAACTCCCAAAAAATTGAGAAAACGAAACAGGTCACCATTAGAAAATAACATTCCTAAACGCTCAGCATTTATAATTAATTTATTTTTATGATTTGGTAATTTTTGAACAGTGATTTGGATATCACCTTCATCATTTATAGATATCAAATTAAGCCTAATGCAAAAAAGCAGACAAGTCATTGTATACTCTTTATATCTTAATATGTTTGTTTGATATGTTCCGAACAACTTATCATTCTCATTTATTTCTTTTATCAGAGAGTCTAAAACATTTTTCCTTTTTATACATTTTCGAAAATTACTGTTTATTATAATGGGCATCATTGAAAAAATATGAAAGATACTAGGAAAGCTGTTATTGGTGGCATTTCTTATGTATGATTCTACAAATTTTGCAATGATATATGCTCCTAAGGCAGGGTTCTGAAAATCATTGCAATATCTATCATAAATGTTATTATTGCTCATTTAATCGTACCTTGTAGTCTGGGTGCCACCCTATAGAATACTCTATATCATCATCTTGATTAGCTAGAAAGTTGTATGCCCCTCTTGATATACATTTTTCATTACCTTGTATAGATACTCCAGATATATACACTTTTTCTTCTAAACAGTCTAAATAAAGTGCTTTACCTTTATCTTCACTATTCAATGTAGGTTGCATATTCACACGTAACTTCTTTTCATTCCAAGAATTATATAAGTTTGAATAGGTATTATTGAGATCTTCTTGTGAAAATCTTCCATCTCTGAAATCATTGTTTCTTAAGTATTCCCAAGATAGGTAATCAGTTGTTGCAGAATCGATAATATTTTTATCCATATTTATAATTTTTAATTGTTTTATATATCTGTCTGAATAATTATTATGGTTTTTACAAATTTGTTCTTGCGTTGGATAGTTGATAATTTCGACTTCTCCATTTAATTTTAAGCATTTTTTTAAGAAATCACTGTATTTAATTTCTATTAAGCTAAGTTTTTTATTTTTCTCATTTACGGCAAGTCTGAAAAACCAACCTATAATTTGGTCTATAAAATTATTAAAGCGGTTAGAGCTTATTTTATCTGATAAATTTTTTATTATAAGATCATTTAGCTCATTTTGGAGTTCTTTATGAGGTTTGTATATTTCGAATATTTTTAGTATTTGTATAGTTTCATTTTTGTGGGCAGTAAAGAAATCTCTGTAACCAGTATCTTTTATATTTTTAATTCTTTGTATTAGTTTATGATAAGCTTCTTCACAATCCTCCATATTTTTTGCATTGTTAAATAGAATTAAATCGTCATCAACTTCATTTCTACAGACCAATGTCAGAATACACTTTGTTCTTTCATTAAATTTATCTTTTTTATTAATATATAAATTTACCCAATTCTTTAGTGTTTTCAAAAAATCAGGAGCGGTAACTCTAAATATAACTTTCTCTTTCTCCTTTACTTGCTCAAGAAAGAGATATCCATAGTCATCTGAAACCACAACATCATCATCTTTTTCAATTAAAACTGTTGATAGCTTATCAATTAGATAACCTAATCCTCTATATATTTGATTAGCATATCCTAAAAAACCATCAACGCTATCAGATGGGTTATTTCTCATTATTATTGCCTCGTTAAAATTCTATTATTAGTCTATAGGTTCATTTGAAAAAGTCAAATTAATTTTACTAATATAATATGTTATATATCAATGGGTTAATAAAAAATTGTCAGGTAAATATCTGAACTTTGTTTTCTGTTTATGCGGGATTTTTTATTGTTGTTTGCATTTTAAAGGCGTGCTGGCAAAGAGTTTATTTCACAAATTCAAACTATTTTAGCATCAGGTAATAAAATAGTCGAAATTTTTATGATTTGAACGTAACACTACCTGCATTAGCAGATAGATGTAGACATTCCAACCATGCCGTAAGGCTTGCGTAGCTTTAGTCTGTGCAAATGAAGTTCGAAATGGTTAATACCACTTGCGTAAACAGGTAGAAGTTTATCGTTCATCGGTAAAATTTGGATTTAAAAGTAAAAATAATAAAATTAAGTGCGATTCTCTGCAAAAATAATACAAAGAACTGCACTTATTAAGACAAATTATTCAAAATAATTTAATTTGAAACAGGAGAATTTGTTTCGCTTGCAATCCAATCTCTTATAAAATTTTCTGTTTTAGAGATATTTTCTTTCTTTTTCTCTTTGGCTGAACCATCAACCTTATTTGTTTCAGTTTCAATCCAACAAGTTAACCAATCCCGAGTTTTATTAGACATCTTTTTTTCTCCTCTTTCATTTAAGATTTTAGTATTTTGGTTTTCCATTATTTTTCTCCATAAAATTTCGTTATTTCTTTAATTATTTTTGTGTTATAATCGTTTAAAGCCTCTATATCAGGCATCTTCATTGTGTTATGTCATTGTCTGCCCTCCGTTAAATTTTCATTATTTCCATCCGTTTATATCAATGGTTTCATCCCTAACGGAGTTCAACAATTCGTCAACTTCGGAGCACCATAATAAAAACAGACCCCTAACGGGTCTTTTTTTTATGGTAAAAGCACTTGCTGGTTTGTAACGCCGCAACAGTAGGCTAAAAAATGTTACAAATACTTTGCAAAAGCAAAATTATTGAACCTAACGGCGAAATTTACGGGTAGAACATAACCTTTACAGTCTCCTAAATTTGATAGGCGGTAAGGTTTTTATGATATAATTTAAAATTAAAATAATGGGAGCAACAAATTGCTCCCTCATCTTACGGCATTTCCAGCCTTATTATATATGTGTTGACCGTCTAATTAATCTCTGAAAAAAATTATGTCATTCACATAACACCTAATATTATGCCGATATTATTGTTGAAATGTCAATAGTTATATTATAGCCTATATCAAGTTGTTTGCATATAAGGGAGATAGCCATGAAATATCGTCTAGGTCTTGATTTGGGTGTTGGTTCAATAGGAAGTGCAGTCATTGAGCTTGATAATGAAAATAATGCAAAAGATATTATTGATGCAGGTGTCCGTATTTTTGAAGTTTCAGAAGGCGCCGAGGAGAGAAGACTTAAAAGAACAGCCCGCAAAAATTTGGTCAGAACCAAAAAACGGTTGGAGCTCTTAGCTAAAAAGCTTTTTGAAAATGGCTTATGG
>ERZ827452.1381-NODE-1381-length-23230-cov-3.235685_pt1 | contig 23230 bp, 29 predicted proteins | sample MGYA00519866_ERZ827452 | MGnify/ENA primary metagenome ERZ827452 (study PRJEB31778, sample SAMEA3449307) | human gut metagenome | biome: human gut; feature: human-associated habitat; material: faeces | place: United Kingdom | collected 2010/2012 ... | reverse complement strand
GGCCTGCCCGTCGAGGGGCACCTCTGGTCGGCGGACAAGAATTGGGGTTACATCGAGTTCAAGACCAGGGAGGACGTGACGGATCGCTACGTGACCTATGCCGAGAAGCTCATGGAGTTGGTCGAGCGCGGGTTCAGCGCCGCGGTCTATACGCAGACGACCGACGTCGAGGGCGAGGTCAACGGGTTGGTGACCTACGACCGCGAGGTGGTGAAGGTCGACGTCGACCGGCTGCACGAGGTCAACCGGCGGCTGGTGCGGTCGCTCGACCTTTGAGGCCGGAGAAGACGGTAAGATACGGGGCGTTTCGGCGCCCCGTTTTTCGTGTCCGTTCGCAATTGTATCCCGCGTTCGATTTCTAATCGTTTCGATGTCGCAGGACGATACGGCTGTTTCTCCGCCCCGCGCGGCGGCCTGCAACTCGCCTGAACGGCTCGTACCGTTTCCTCCGCCCGCGGCGAACCGTAGAGGCGCGAGGGGCGGATAGGCTCTCTTTCCTTTCGTCCGAAATGTCAGAATTAGAAATTTAAATGTCAAAAAACATACTCCCCGATCGGCGGAAAATGGCTAACTTGCAATCAAAATGGCTAACGATTAATCTTTAAACGAAAACCTGACGATGAAAAAATGGACAATCCTTCTGCTTGCGCTGCTCTGCTCGACGGCGGGCGCGGCCGCGCAGGATTTTTCGGTGGTGAATCCCCGTTGCGAATACCGCGATGAACCGCTGGGTATCAATACGCTGACGCCCCGTTTCTCGTGGCAGATCAGCGCCCGCGACCGCGGGTTCCTGCAATCGGCCTACGAACTGATCGTGGGCGACGACCGTGCGGCCGTCGCTGCCGGCCGCGGCAATCTGTGGCGGGTAAAGGCCAAGGGCGCGGAGTCGCTCCACATCCCTTACGCGGGCAAGGCGCTCGAATCGGGCAAGGAGTATTATTGGAGCGTGCGCGTCTGGAACGCTGCGGGCGAAGTCTCGCCCTGGATGCCGGTCAACCGCTTCTCGACGGGGCTGATGTCGCCCGACGCATGGTCGGGAGCCCGCTGGATCGCCATGGAGGTGCAGCCCGACAGCCTGCGTCTGGTGCCGGGCGAGGAGTATAACAAACTCACGATCGGCGACCGCATCACGGCACCCAACCGTCTGCCGCAGTTCCGCCGCGAGATCGACGTCCGGAAACCTGTGAAACGGGCCATGGCCTACGTCTCGGGTCTGGGGCAGTTCGAGTTCTTCATCAACGGCGACAAGGTAGGCGACAACTTCCTCGATCCGGCGTGGAGCGACTACGACAAGATCGTCCCCTTCGACGTGACCGACCGTTTGCAGCAGGGCGCCAACGTGCTGGGCGTGATGCTCGGCAACGGCATGTACAACGTGCCGCGCGAACGCTACTACAAACTGCTGATGACCTACGGCTACCCGATGATGATTTGCAAGGTGGACGTCGAATATGCCGACGGCACGCACGACGTGATCGTCAGCGACGGCAGCTGGCGCACGACGACCAGTCCGGTGACGTACAGCAGCATCTTCGGCGGCGAGGATTACGACGCGACGCTCGAACGCACGGGCTGGATGAAGCCCGGTTACGACGATTCGTCGTGGCAGGAGGTGCTCTTCACCTCGCAGCGCGGCGAGCTGATCGCCCCGAAGGCGCTGCCGGTGAAGGTCATGGAGGAGTTCCCCGTCTTCAAGATCCGCAAGACCAAATACGGCAAGTGGCTCTACGACATGGGGCAGAACTTCTCGGGCGTGGCGTGTCTGACGGTCAAGGGCAAGCGCGGACAGGCGGTGCGGATGAACACCTGCGAACTGTTCGATCCCGCCGTCGACTCGATCCAGATCCACGGCGGCTACCGCGGCGAGACGCGCTACACCTATACGCTTCGCGGCGACGCGGAGCCCGAGAGCTGGGCGCCGCAGTTCACTTACCACGGCTTCCGCTACGTGCTTATCGACGGCGCCGTGCCGGCGGGCGAACCCAACCCCGAGGGGCTGCCCGAAATCGTGGACGTGCGCGGTCTGCATATCCGCAATTCGACGCCCGAATCGGGAACGTTCGTCTCGTCGAACGACCTGCTCAACAAGACGCAGCGGCTCATCGGCTGGGGTATCAAGAGCAACATGGTGAGCTATCTGACCGACTGCCCGCACCGCGAGAAGTTGCCGTGGTTGGAGCAGCTGCACCTGATGTTCGGTTCGCTGCAATATACGTTCGACATGTTCAGCCTCTACGAGAAGATGCTCGACGACATGGCCATGGCGCAGCTGCCCAATGGACTGGTGCCCGACATCGCCCCCGAATACGCGCTCTTCCGCGAGGCGTTCCGCGACTCGCCCGAGTGGGGCAGCGCCTTCGTGCTGGTGCCGCTCTACCTCTATGAATACTACGGCGACGGTACGATGCTGCGCAAGCACTACGAGGCGATGGGCCGCTACGTGGACTACCTGACCTCGAAAGCCGACGACCACATCCTCAAACACGGTCTGGGCGACTGGTTCGATATCGGTCCCAAGATGCCGGGCCGCGCGCAGCTCTCGTCGCTCGCGGCGACGGCCACGCCGATCTACTACATGGATGCGCTGGCGATGGTCAAGGGCGCCGAGCTGCTCGGCAAGAAGAAGGATGCGGAGCGCTGGCAGAAGCTCGCCGATGCGATCCGCACCTCCTACAACGAGAAATTCTTCCATAAGGAAGGTTGCTATTACGACCGCAACAGCCAGACTGCCAACTCGATCGCACTCTGCGCGGGTCTGGTCGATCCGGAGTACCGCCAGGGCGTGCTCGACAACGTGGTGAAGGACATCCGCAGCCGCAACAACGGCCTGACGGGCGGCGACGTGGGTTATACCTATATCTTGCGTGCGCTCGAAGCGGGCGGCCGGTCGGACGTGATCTTCGACATGAACTCGCGTTACGACGTCTACGGTTACGGCTACATGCTGGCACAGGGCGCTACGGCGCTGCCCGAATCGTGGCAGGTGGTGCCGATCAAGTCGCACAACCACTTCATGCTGGGACATCTCATGCAGTGGCTCTACACCCATGTCGGCGGTATCCGCCGCGACACGGGGGCGCTGGCCTACAAACGGTCGGTCATCCGACCCGAGGCGGTGGGCGACCTGACGATGGCGCGCGTGAGCTTCGAGTCGCCCTACGGGCAGATCCGCAGCGAGTGGTCGAAGGGCGCCGACGGAAGCTTCGAGCTGCTAGCCGAAGTTCCCGCCAATACGACGTCGACCGTGTGGCTGCCTGCGGCCGAGGATGCCGCCGTCTTCGAGAGCAACCTGCCCGTGGAGAAGGTCGCCGGAATCGAGTACCTCGGCTATAAGGAGGGCTGCAAGGTCTACGCAGTCGGATCGGGAACCTATCGGTTCGACGTGCGTCCGCAGAGATAACGACACTGGAAAGGTTTGAATTGGTAAAAGGGAGTGCCGGCACGCAACATTGCGTGCCGGTGCTTTTTGCGGCGCATTCGTCGGCGGAGAACCGAAACAGCGGGGACGGACCGATGTCCGCCCCCGCTGTTTGTCCGCTACCGGTTTCGTCGGCCGCGTCAGAGAACCGCACCCAGATCTTTCAGGGTCGAAACGAGTCTGGCCGTATCGATCTCCTGTACGGGGCGGCGGCTCGCGACGCTCTGCGCGGCGGCGACGCCCGCGGCCTGGCCGGTTCCCATGCAACTGGCCATCACGCGCAGAGAGGCGAGTGCCTGACGGTCGGCCGACAGGCAGCGGCCGGCCACGAGCAGGTTCGGGTAGTTCGGAGCGATAAGGGCCCGATAGGGGACGTAGGCCGGTTTGTCGAGATCGATCCGGGTCTGGTGCGTGCCTTTGCTGGCGTGTATGTCGATCGGGTGGATTCCGCGGGAGATGCTGTCCTCGTAGCGGTAGGCGTTGACATACTCGTCGGCCGTTACCGTATGTACGCCGCATATTCTTCTCGATTCGCGCACGCCGGCCTGCGGTGCGGTGGAGGAGACGTAGCAGTCGGCGAATTCGGCGAAGTTCTCTTTGAGGATGCGCGTGAAGGTGAAGATGTCCTCCCGGAGCTGGCACTCCGCGGCGCTGAAATTACGGTTGTCCGTGGCATCGGCCGCCCTGCGTGTGATGTTCACGGCCACGCTGCCTTTGTGCATGACATTGTTGAACCACGGGCCGCCGAAATCGGGCAGATCGGCTCCGGCCGCCTTCATGGCCAGCAGTTTTTCGCGTACGGGTTTGCACTGGCTCGGTCCGTTGATGCCGTTGTGGTACATGCACCTGTTCAGCAATTCGCTCTCGGTGTCGACTCCCGAAAGGATGAAACAGTACGAGGAGGGTTGCAGCTCTCCGCCCGGATTCGGCTGCATCGGCACGTCGGCCATGTGTGCCAGATCGCCGTCGCCGGTACAGTCGATGAAGACTTTGGAGGCGAGGGTTTCGAGGCCGTTTTTGTTTTCGATAATTACCGTTTCGATCCTCTTCCCCTCCATTTCGCAGCCGATCATCGCCGAGTGCATGTACATGTCCACGCCGGCTTCCCGGATCATCCGCTGACAGCAGAGTTTGTAGAGTTCGACGTCGAAATCGATGTTCGCCTTGGGCCATTCGATGAAAGCGCCGCCCATCGACTCCAATCGCTTGACGAACTCCCAGGGGATTCCTCCGATGACCAGTTCGTTTTTGAGTGCGAATACGCTGATCGGCGCGACGTATCCGATCGTGGCCATCCCGCCGAAGAAGCCGTATCGCTCGACGATCGCTGTCTTCGCGCCTTGCCGTGCCGCCGCGATCGCCGCGATGAATCCCGCAGGGCCGCCGCCTGCGATCACGACGTCGTACCGGCCCGCGAGCGGGGCGAGCTTCCGGATTTTCCGGCTGCCGGCGTCCGATTCGTCGCATGAGAGCAGTGCGGGCGACACGGCCAATGCAGCCAATCCGGCTGCTGCTTTTTTCAGGAAAAGTTTCCTCGATATCTTTATTCATACGGTGTTTGGGAGATTTCTGAATTTCTTTCGGGCGATTTATGCAGGCAAGCTATGAAAAAAATCGCAAATACGCAAGAATCCCGAATCCGGCACCCTTCCGCCGCACGGCGAACGCGCCCGTTCCGGAGGCGTCGTGCGGTATGCCGGGACGGCTGGGTGCGCCTCGTGCGTTCCTGAACCTGTGCAGGTCCCGCCGATATGAACGCTTGCGGATCGGGGAGCTCCCCGATCCGCAAGCGATTCTGTTTCGTGATTCCGTTGGGATTCGAACCCAAGACCCACAGCTTAGAAGGCTGTTATAAATAATTACTTTACTTGCTGTTTACTAAATATTTACGATATTTATTCGAAAATATTCGAACAACATTAGGATAACATCTGCATCGATCGAGTATAATCTGTCTATTTTTTGAACCCGATTGGCTGAGGGGATTTGCGCGCCTGCGGAACCTTCACGGAGAGTGCCGCAATTGCCTCGTAGATATTGTCCAATTCCTGGCGCATATCCTCCGATAGATCGCTGACCGCTTCGGCGTTGTCCTTGCCCGTCTGCTCCAACAACGCCAGCCGTGCCCGAATTTCGGCCAATTCTGCCGTTACTGTCGTCGTGGTCATGATGTAGTTGCGCATCGCTACGAAAGCCCGCATAATAGCCCTATTTACCCGTATGGCTGTCTCACTGCGCAACACGCTCGAAAGCATTGCGACGCCCATTTCCGTAAAGGCAAAGGGCGGATATTTGGGATACTTGCCTCGTCCGTCGATTTCTAAGATCACATTTTGTGACCTTATTCTGTCTTTCAATGCGTTATACTCGTTATCCGAGAGTTCAAACATAAAATCGTCGCCTTCGAAACGCTCAATATTGCGTCGTACCGCCTGTTTGAGTGTTCGGGTCTCCACTTGGTAGAGTTCCGCCAAATCGAAGTCCAGCATCACCCGCTGGCCCCGTATTTCGTATATCTTACTTTGGATGGGTTGCAGTTCCATGAGGTATTATTAAAATGCTATCGCAAGGGATAAGCCTGCCGGAGAGTCGAGACAAGCGTTATCATCCTTGATGAAAAATGGTTTTTACTTTTGTGATTGTATTTGCATTTTGTATACTATCTGGCATCTCTATTCCAATTAACTCATATAACTTTTTATATTGGGTGATTTTTGCGTTTGCATATTGGGTAAACGCCTGTTCCGTATATCCAACTTTGTATAGTCTATGAATATCCTCTGAAAAAGATTCAATTAAATATTTACTTATCATTTCTGGAGACTCGCCTTTCATCAGCATCGTAGAAACCACCCAATTTCGGCCTCGTTGCGGTTCTTTTACCACAGAAATGCAAATCTTCTTAATGTCATTTGTCATCCTCCATAATTTGAAGAATAATATAATTTTCCATATCTTATAGTTTTAAAGTTTAGATTAATAGCATTACATCGAATTGATCACCCCATCATCCACATCTATCACATTACTTTTTATGAACCCACCTGCCGATTTTTCCGTTCGAAGAATCGAATTCAAGATAGTTCATTCCGAATATGCGAGCATCTGTAGTGTAGTGGTAATTCTTTATATAATAATTCCCATTTATATTTTCATAGGTAAAGGTGAAATAGGCAACAATATGGAATGCGTCAACTCCATAGTCTTGCGGTCGCTCTTTTAAATAATTCCATTCTTGTAGTAGTGACGAAGATGGTAATCTGATCTCAACGGGAATTTGACCGCCATACATTTTATTGTCTATGAATTCAAGAGAACATCTATTTCCCGATTCATTGATCTCGTATAACGATCTCCAAACTGGAAATCCGTAAGTTTTATCTTCTCCTACATATCGAAAAGGTTCATTATATGATTTCCCATTTTCATGATACGGAAAATACTCTTCGAAAGATTCGTTGGATATAGTGATGACAGTCTCCTTTTCGCAACTGATCCCAACGATCACCATCAAGAACGATAACAGATAAATCTTTTTCATAATACAATATATTGTTGTAATTATCCTATAAAATATTGCGCTTAATTACTCCCGTCACTCGCAATAACCGTCGGACATCTTCAAACGGGATTTCGAATTCAGGGTAGAAATATTCTCCCTCCATTGGGCCGTTCTCATGCTTCATGTGGTTGTCGCTCATGCAGCGGAATGCCTTTTTATCTTTGGTGTAATACAGCCGTTTGAGAAAACGGTTTTCTTCCGTCTCTATCACGTACACAGTTCCGGGTTCAATGAAATGTTCGTTATATTGGCGCAGTCCGATCACGCATCCGGCAGGATAGTTCGGAACCATGCTATTGCCGTAGACACGCATCGCAAATTCGCTGTCTTTGAGCAGGCCGCCTATTTCGATCACACCTACGGGTGCCGTCTGCGTCATCTCCATACCGTACTCGGTTCCTGCTGCAACCTCGGCGTCATAATACGGGATCACTCTGCCAGAGCCGATCGTGGTGCCATTGTCTGGTTCATGAGCAATCCCGTTTTTCAGCATTTCACCTTCGCCGGTGAGAAGCCATGTAATATCAAGATCGGGAAATTCAATAACAATTTTATTTATCGTGTCCGGTTGAAAGGATTTTCGCATTGCTCCGATATATCCCGAAGATAATCCGACTCGCTTGCAAAATTCTGATTGCGTAATCTTGCTCTTTTTTAGATAATGTATAATTCGCTCTTTTACAGTATACTTCTTGGGTTCTTTCATCTTTTTAGGTAGATTTGTTATTTTTTATTTGGATAATAAATAACAATGTTATATATTTGCATTGTCAAGTTCATAGAGCGGTAACCGTTTCGATAACCGAACGAACAATATTAGATGCAAATATAATGAAGAATCAAGAGATTACAAACAAACTGACCAAAAAGAAGATCCGATTCATCGATGTTGCGCCAGCGATAAAGAAGGAGATCGCCGCAGAGCTGGGGTGTACGGTTGACACTGTAAATAACGCATTGAATCTCACATACCCTACCTATGGCGAACAGCCGGATCGCATCCGCCGAATGGCTCGTGAACGCGGGGGATTCGAGAACACCAAAATCAGGTGGGTGCGTGAATAAAAATTGGTCTTATGGAAATCTTCGCTCTTAGAATATTGATGTGTTCAGCGTGTTTGCTATCGGTGTGTTTTGCGGTATTTGCAATCTTCGTTATGTATTATTTGATCCGCTCATTCCCGATGTTTTTGAATAATGATTATAAAGACCCATATATCCAATACCTTGAACTAAAATATCGGATAAAATTCATTGATACAAACGATCCTGAGAATAACAGCAGATGACAGGAGAAATTTAGAGAGGGCGGAAATTGCCCGCCATATCACGGTCAGAAGCTATCGGTATACCGTTCGAACCGAAGTTCTTACAGTTGCGCGAATGCGTATTCTGACGCGAATTTGAATCTTTGTCATAATGCAAAATTTTGTGAATGATGAACATCCGAGATATACAGAATGCGCTGATCGAATCGGCCGATCTCGTGGCTTTGGCCGTGTGCCGTCGTAATGCTCCGAAGTCGGACATGATGACACGTCGGAAATTGTACGAGAGCTATCCCAACGACTGGCTCGACTATCATATCAAGCGGAAGAATATCCAGGGAATAAAGGCCGGAGCGGCTAAAAACTCTGCGATACTGTTCAGCCGGCTCGAAGTCGAAGCACTCCTGAAAGCCGAGAAGATCGACGGGGCAGGATTGAAATGAGAGCGTCCGAAGCCGGAGGTGTTCATGATTGGTGTTTTTGAGAGAAGGGTGTTTTGCGGCTTCGGGGCTTAGCAAAGGTTTGCGCGCCTTTAATGTGCTGTATCTTTTCATATTTATTATTGTATTCCTCGCTGTCCTCCGTGAGGCTCGCAGCAGGACGACGGCCGGGAAAGACCGGCAAATGGTGTAGTGGCGGAATGGTAGACGCACACAAAAAGATGGGCTGATAGTGGTCGGGCAACGCAAGTTGCGGAGGACGCTCCTCGGAAAGCAGTCGTGCAGGTTCGAATCCTGCCTACACCACAACGATAGCCACCCGCAGAGGTGAGGGGTTTGGTGCTCTGGCAAAATCACCCCAGCCCGCAAGGGCAGAAAGAGTATCGGGTAGGCCGATAATACCCAAATCGGCGGGTCGTGGGCAAGACTCGAAGAGACAGCCCCGCGACGGCGAATAGCCGAAGCGCAACAAACCGGCATAGGCTCCGAAGCTGCGACGACACGAGCGGCAAGGACCACCGGGACAAATGAATCCAGTGCGCCGTGGTGTAGGGGAAACACATCACCCTTTGGAGGTGAAATCGCAGGTTCGAATCCTGCCGGCGCGACAAAATAAAAAAACAAATGAAAAAAGATGAACTTCTCACGGTTTTCGGTACGCACGATATCCGTACCTTACCGGAATGTATCATGAGCCTGCTATTCGGGGATCAGGAAGTCCGCGACGACGTATTTCGCGAACTTATCCGCTGCCATGCAGGCGATCTTTCCTACGATTGGTTTCAAGAGGTCTACGAAGAAGAGTTATCCGAGCGGCGGAAGAAGGGTCAAGATTTCACACCTCGGGAGGTCTCTATGCTTGAAACGCAACTTACCGGTGCGCGCGAAGGTGTTATCCACGAACCTACTGCGGGGACAGGAGGTCTCATTATTCAGTATTGGTGGGAGTTGGCATCGAAGCAATTGCCTTGGCGTTTCAAACCGCACACCTGTATATTCACTTGCTGGGAACTCTCAGATAGATCGATTCCAATTCTACTGTTGAATATGGCTATTCGCGGTATGATGGGCGAAGTGTTCCATGGGGATGTTCTCGAAAATGTGGCCAAAGCCCGTTATGTGCTTCTTAACGAACAGAATGATGGGCTGGCATTTTCGGATATCGTTCGTGACGATCGAGTATTGAGTTATACGCATGCTAATCACGTGCATAAGCCAATGCAGCACGACTTATTCGATTAAAAAGGAGGATTTATGAAATTCGATGTCATAGCACAAGAGTGGTTCCACTCCAAGGTAGGACTTGTGAAGGATAGTACCCTGTCGGCTTATTATCAACAACTTCGCAGCCATATTCTGCCTTACTGGAAAGACATGGATGTGGAGTCATTCAAAAAGAATGATGCGCAGCTATTCATCGGCCAAAAGTTTCAAGAAGGCTTGTCGATGAAAACGGTGAAGGATTTAGAGATTACATTAAAACAGATTTTGCTATATGCCGTAGATGAACACGACATGAATGTTCCCACTGCTTTTAAGTTGAAATATCCTACGGCAAATCTGGTTTCCAAGAAAGAGGAGCTTCAGATTTATAGCCTCGACGAACAGAGGCGGATTGTACAATATTTCAGAGAGCATCCTTCTTATCGCACACTGGGAGTAGTTATTGTAATATGCACGGGACTTCGCATCGGCGAGATTTGCGGTCTGAGGTGGTCAGATATATCGTTAGAGAGCAATATGCTGCAAGTCAACCGTACTGTTGAACGGATTGTCGATTATTCAACTGGCAAAACCAAGGTTGTCATCCAGTCCCCGAAGACGATCAACAGCCAACGTTCCGTACCTTTTCCGAGTTGGCTTGCAGATATCCTGATCTCCTTTGCTGCGCCTTGTCGTTCGGACTATTACGTGATTTCCGGTTCGGATAAACTCATCGAACCGCGTACTTATCGCAACTATTATCGGAATTTATTACTCAATAAGATAGGTTTATCGCGGTGTATCAAATTTCACGGATTGCGACACACGTACGCTTCGACACTGATTACCAACGGGGCCGATGTGAAAACGGTAAGTACAATGTTGGGTCACAGCACAGTCTCGACGACATTGGATATTTATACGCACTCGACATTGGAGTCTCGTCGAAAGTGTGCAGAAACGATCTTGATGAAATAATGCCGAGAGATGTCACCGCAAGTATCGAGACAATTATCAGCAACCATAAGTAAGTATTATTCCAGATGGCTTAATGCTTGCCGGCGCAAATCGGCATTTATTGGGATGGATTCCTATGCGGAAGATTTCCTGCATGATGCGTTGTTGTTGTTTCTCCGAAAACCGGAGAAGTATATTCAATCAGTATTATCTGACGAATCCCGTGGTGATAATCATCTATACAATCTCATTTTGTCGATGATAGACCATAAAACAACTGATAGTGTCCGGGCCAGACGGTCGTTGTTCAACATTGATGACCAATATAAAGATCTTCCGCTATCCGGAGATGATCAGATAAGATGGGCAGAGCTGTCCGAAGAGGATTATGCCCGATTTCGTGAGGTATCATGCAATTTAAGAAGCGACGATTTTCTCATACCTCTTCCTAACGGGATGTATGTTCGTCCAACCCAAGGATGGGTCAGCGGGTGGGTACATAGCTATTCGATAAAAAATAGAAGATACACGTATTGGCTGTACAGCGCCTTCGTGGGATCGCGTAGCAAGGGAGAGCACCCACGAAGATTGAAAACATCGTCGTCACGTCACGAGGCATATATGGCGTTGATGGAATACAACAAGCCATAATTTTTTTGCAAATTCAAAATGAATTCGTATATTTGCAATGCGAGATCGATACGATGATCGTATCAAAAGAACATAATTAACGCTTGTAATAAAGCGTTGCCCTTTGTCCACTTCTACTACGGTAGTCGTGTCGGTCTCGCAAACTGATAGGGGCAACGCCTTTTTTATTGCCCTATACATACAAACTTTTAACTGACAATGCGAGACCAAGTTAAAAGTAGCCGACCCGCGAAGAACAGTAGCGGGGCTACATCCGTACCTTACCCGTACAGTCACCTCACGAAATCGGAGATCGTTCGATTGTTCCACCTTGAAGATATTCAAGAACCACTCACGCCGCGCGAATTCACGCGCTGCGCGATTGCTGTTGTCTCCCGTTGGTGCGACAATGTACTCACGGGCCGCTACTCGTCCGTCGAAAGTGTGGGCAGCAAGCTCGACTGTCTGGAACGCATCTACAAGAACCGATAAAATAAACGATCATGGATTCATTCGAATTGAAGCCCGCGCCTCTCTGGAAGAGAGTGGCCGGTTATTTCTGGTGCATGTGGTATAAACGAGTCCATACTCAGCGTCGCAAACGCGATCTGTTCATCTATCGAGAGCGCAAACGTCTCTCCGAACCGCAAGTGTTATGGCCGAGCTTGTGATCCTTGTTCTTTTCTCGTGTGCGATCCTGGCCGCCTACGGGTTTGCGGCCGCGCACAGAGCATATTTCGAACGGAAGTTTAACGAATTCTTCAACGAACGATGAAAAGCAATGTCATCATGACCCGCCCGCTGGGTAAATTCGAGGTATACCAACGCACGAGAGACGGCATGTTCAACGCGACGTCGTTGCTTGCGCAATGGAACAAAGCCAAGAACAGCAACAAACGAATACAGGACTTCTTTGAAAATCAGAACACCAAAGATTTCATCGAGGCGCTGATGGAGGAGGAAAATTTAAAGGTGCCAAATTTGGCATATTTAAAAACACGCGGCAAATACAACGGCGGTACATGGATGCACCCGTACCTGTTCGTGAAGTTTGCGATGTGGCTCAATCCCCGCTTCGAGGTTAAAGTCGTGAAATTCGTTTACGACCAGCTGATCGAGTACCGGCATCATGCGGGCGACAACTACAACGTACTTGCACGGTCGATCGCCGCGCTTCCGGATGTGGATTATTCTCAGGTTGCGCGGGGTTTGAACTGGATCGTCTTCAACAAGCATGAACGCGACATCCGGAACACGGCATCGCCGAATCAGCTTCGGGCGTTGGACGACCTGCAACGCAAACTGGCCTTCTCGGTCGATATGGGGTATATCCGGACGTTCCCCGATCTGATGAACTCCATGCGGAGAATCTACAATCGTCAACATGCAAAATTCTGAGAAAAGCATGAAAACGCCAAAAGAAGAATACGCGGTTTATCCGAGTTTGAGTGTACCGGCCCGTTACGGGTATGACCTGCACACGAAGTCGAAAGACGAGCCGATTGTGGTGGTCTGCGGTATCGAGGAACCGAAAATACATCTCGTTCCTTCCGAACTGCAAGAGTTCGCCAGACAGATTAACGAAGCGATCACCCATGATCTCGGGCTGGAATCCGGAACCTGCGAGGTTGAATATAGAGGTCTGACGGCTTCGGTCGATTTCTACGCGGAATACGAATCGCGCATCGGCGGCAGCCACGACGACGGCAGTGTGGAGCGCTACGCCGAATACACGGGCGACAGGGTATGCGTTCGCGTGGTATATGACCAATATGGCCGAGAATATCCGGACTATGCAATAATCCTTGAAAAGCAACTCAACTAACCAATCTGTCACACATGAAAACGAGAATCGAAATCTACGAGATCGCCCGCCCTGCGAACATTGTAGCATCGGGTTGTTGGAGCCGCAAGTTGCGGACGCAGGAGATACGCAAAGAGATCGCGTACATGATGCGCCATCTCGATGCGAAGAAGTTCACGCATCGAATAGTCGAGGAGGAGTAGGCTATGGAGACACGAACTATCACCCCCGAACAGAAGGAGGCATTGGATCGACGTCTTCCCGATGAAGCCGTCTCGCAGCATCCGACGAAAAAGTTTCTCTCGTCGATCAAGTCCATCTACGTCACGGAACGGCTCAACGAGGTTTTCGGCGTAGGTTCATGGCGCGTGGAGACGGAGATCGTCGAACGTTCCGAGCGCATGGTCGTCGTCAAGCTACGTTTTTCGATCCCTGAATACGGCATCTATTACGAGTGTTTTGGCGGCAACGATAACGCCGATCTGGGCGACGCCTGCAAGGGAGCGACCACGGATGCGCTGACGAAGGTTTGTTCATGGTTGGGTATCGGAGCCGAGGTATTCAAGGGCAGACAGACCGGCGCGGGGGCGCCACCTCAGAGCTCCATGCAACGCCTGCCGGCTGCTCCCGACCCGATACCGGCTGCCGCAGCCGTGCAGGCAGCTCCGAAGAAACGGATCACGGCCGATATGCTGAACAATCCGGTCTTGCGCGATCAGTTCATGCGCTGGGCGTACAAGGGTAGTACGACGGTCAAAGACCCGACGAAATTCGATGTCATCGCCTTCCTTCGTCGCACTTACGATGCGGACGATACGACGGCGGTAGTCTTCGCCAAATTTTACGACGAATATCTAAACAGTAAACAGCAGAAAAGATGAACACACAACCTGTATTGATACGCGAGACGAGCAGCCCCGCGGAGCTGGCGAAGCTCGCCGTCGACGCCGTTACCCGCGGAGACGTCGATCCGCTCGTCGCTTACGAGAATATATCCCGCATGGAGAAGGCGATCGAGCTGTTCAAGAAGTCCGAAGAGGTGCGCGACATTACGTTGCGCGAACTGGCTAAATACGGACACGGGAAAACATCCTCGGACTGTACGATCGAAGAGGTGGAGGCTGGCGTCAAGTACGACTACTCGGGCTGTAATTGCCAGGCTTTGGATGACCTGTACAAAATGCGCGATGCGGTCATGGCCGACATCAAGGAGAAGGAGAAGATATTGCGGGCGTTGCCGGCCTCCGGCCTGACAGATCCCGCCACGGGCGAAATCTTCTATCCTCCTGCGCGAAGCAGTAAGACGACACTTAAAGTAACCTTCAAAAAACGATAGCAATGGCAGATTTTATCAATGTATCGCTCTGCGTGAGCGATATTCCCAGAGACAAAATTTTCGTCGCCGAAAACGGCAAGAAGTACATTTCGATATGCGTTTCGGAGCTTCGCCAGCCGGATCAGTACGGGAATACGCACTGCGTATTCATCCGTCAGAGCAAAGAGGAGCGCGAGGGTGGAGTTTCTCGCACGTATGTCGGCCGAGGCAAGTCGGTTATCTTCCGTCCTGCGGAACCTACGCCGGATCAAGTCTCCGATTTGCCCGTAGCGGATAATACGGATGATCTTCCCTTCTGACGATGGATATGCGGATTACCGATGCGGAGGCGCGGGAAGCGCTCCGCATCCTCCGCGTCCTGTCCCGCATCCGCGGGCATACGTTGCTGACCGCAAAAGAATGGGATGCGTTACGCCGCGGAAGGTTGTTATTGAAGAAAATAAACAAACGTCATGACAAGGATCGAACAGATACGCAGGGAGGCGCGAGACATCCAGAATATTCTTGAATGCACGACTTTTTCCGACATCGATTCGATGGTGGGGCGGCTGGATCAACTGGGTGTATATTATGCTCGCAGCGGGGCGTTGCTGAGCGAGGTGGTCGGAATGCGCGATGCAGCTGTGGCCAAGCTGTTTCACGACGAGAAAGAGACTATTCTCAGCCTTTCCCCGTCGCTTGCGAACAAACTGATCGGCAGTGCGTCTTCCGAGCTGAATGCCCTTGAAAAGTGGCTGGATCGGATCAATGCGGCGTGCAAGCACCAATGCGACAACCTTCGCACGATGATAAGTTTCGAGAAAGAGAGGATGCGATTATGAGCTATATAGACCTGATACGCAAATTTTGGCAATTGGATGCAACGTGGCAATTTGGCTGCTGTGAATCGAGGCTTTACTTCTACCTTGTAGAACAAGCGAATCGGTTAGGCTGGCCGAATAGCTTCACGCATTCCGACAGAAGGCTGTCCGAGAATGTAGGGGCGTCACGCAATGCAATTTCGAGAGCAAAAAACCGATTGGAGCAAGCGGGTCTGTTACATATCATAACGGGAGGACGCGGGAAGGGGAACCGCACAGCTTTTTCATTCGTTGAAGAACCGAATCCCGAATCAGGCATCGTTTCAAATGGTTCAATTGGCTTAAATATGAGCCAAAACATGAGCCAAAACATGAGCCAAAACATGAGCCAAAAACGGAGCCAAAACGAAGGCGATACTTCTTGTATAGAAGATAGACTAGACAAGAATAATATTACCCCCTATAATCCCCCTAATGGGGAGATAGTCGTACTACCGCCCTTCTCGGAGAAGGCAGAGGTAACTGACTCCTCCAACACCCTCCCCCAGTTCCGCGGCACCCCCTCCCGCGAGTTCTTGGAGTTTCAACAATGGATTTCGGAAAATGCACCGCGAGTCGCGAAAATGAAAGAGCCTTTTTCCGAGGCGCAATTCTCGGCTTTAAAAGAGGCTTATGCTCTTGACTTCATCCGCGACCTATTGCGCGCGATGCATAACTACGAACCCTTGCTGAAACGCAATCGTTCGGCCTATCTGACATTTCTGAATTGGGCGCGTCGGCGTAATGAAACGTCGTTGCCCCGTTCGAACACTCGGCATCCGGCTACGACCTACCATGCAAAACCGACTCAACATTATGATGAATTCTGAATATGTCTTACGAAGAAATACTCAAACAACTACAAACTGAGGGTAATCCGGTTCCATGCGCACGCTTCCGGTTTCGGATACCCGATGCGCGGACGGAATTGAAAAACGCGCTGGTTACTGTGCTGTCGGCAATGGGAGAACGATTGGTATGGCTTCCCGAATACGACAAGGTTGCAGCGTGGTTGTCGGATAACAACGGTAAGGGACTTTTGCTGTTCGGTAATTGCGGACGCGGAAAATCCCTGATAACCCGCTACGCCATTCCCATGCTGTTGCGCAAGTTCGCTAATCGAATCGTTACGGTCGTGGACTGCGGAGCGCAGGACGTATGTATCGACGAGGTATTAAAACGCAAGTTCATCGCATTGGACGATATAGGTGTAGAGGTGGATCGCGTCGAATTCGGTACACGCCGGAATGTGGTAGTCGAGATCGTGAACAAGGTGCAGGATAACCCCGATCGGATGGTTATAGCTTCCTCAAATCTGTCGGGTGAAGGCATCAAGGAACGCTATGGTGACCGGATATATGACCGTATTAAATACCTGTGCTATCGTGTTGCGTTCAATGGAAACAGTCTGCGCAAATGAGGCACGTTGAATCTCGTTTACAACAGTCGTTCGTCCGCTGGTTCCGGATGCAATATCCGTCCTATGCACTATGTCTGACGAGTGTCCCGAACGGCGGACTCCGGAGTAAGACCGAAGCCGCAATCATGAAGGCCGAAGGCATGACGGCCGGTGCTGCGGATTTGCTTCTGCTCGTGCCGAGGGGCAAATACGGATCGCTCGGCTTGGAGTTCAAGACACAGGGAAAGGGCAGTCGTCAGAGTGCCGTACAGAGAAGATGGCAGGAATCCTTTGAGGCTGCGGGGAACAAGTATGTTGTAGTTCGCACGCTCGAAGATGCTATTGCTGTTGCAACTCGATACATGAATCCAGATAAACAAATTTACCGCAATGAAATCAACGAAACAGATTAAAATCGAAATCCGCAACCGTTGGACTGGCTCGGTCGTATTTGAATACACGAAAGAGGGAAACACAATCACCGAAACGGTTTTGGACGCTATTAGGCGCGGTGCCGACCTGCGCGGCGCCGACCTGCGCGATGCTGACCTGTACGGTGCCGACCTGCGCGGTGCTGACCTGCGCGGTGCTGACCTGCGCAGTGCCGACCTGTGCGGTGCCTACCTGCGCGGTGCCAACCTGTGCGATGCCGACCTGTGCGATGCCTACCTGCGCGATGCCAACCTGCGCGATGCCGACCTGCGCGGTGCCAACCTGTGCGATGCCGACCTGCGCGGTGCCAACCTGTACGGCGCCGACCTGCGCGGTACCGACCTGCGCGGTGCCAACCTGCGCGATGCCAAAGGATGTTATCTATCATGCCCGACCGAGGGTAGTTTCATCGGTTGGAAAAAAGCCTCTGGGCATATCGTAAAATTACGAATTCCGGAAGATGCACGGCGCAGTTCGGCAACGGGACACAAATGCCGTTGCGATAAAGCATACGTCATGGAGATTCAGAACATGGACGGCACCAAGGCAACTGAGGATACCGTTCGTTCCGACCATGACAAAAACTTCGTCTACACTGTCGGTGCTACTGTGGAAGTTCCGGATTTCGACGATAACAGGTGGAGCGAATGTGCACCGGGTATTCATTTCTTCATCGATCGCAGAGCAGCGGTGGAGTACCAATGACGCACGGTTCTCTATTCAGCGGCATCGGCGGCTTCGACTTAGCGGCTGCGTGGGCCGGCTGGACGAACGTCTTCAACTGCGAGATCGACCCGTTCTGCCGGCGCGTATTGAAGTATCATTTTCCCGAATCGGAACAATATGAAGACATACGAACAACAGACTTTACCGTTTGGCGCGACTGCATCGACGTGCTCACCGGCGGTTTCCCGTGCCAGCCGTTCAGCCTCGCGGGCAAACGCAAGGGTACGGCCGACGACCGCTACCTCTGGCCCGCAATGCTCGGAGTTGTTCGGACTGTTCGACCGCGCTGGGTCGTGGGCGAGAACGTTCTCGGAATCGTTAATTGGTCGCAGGGAATGGTTTTCGAGCAGGTGTGCGCTGATTTGGAAGCGGCAGGATACGAGGTGCAAGCGTACCTTATACCAGCTGCGGGCGTCGGTGCTCCCCATCTGCGATACAGAACATGGTTTGTTGCCCACCGTGGTGAAGCAAGGGCTGAAAGTTCATGGCAAGAGCGGTTCGGAGCCATTGCCGCCGGCTCTACTGCCGACACCGGTCGCGTCGGATTGCGGGAGCGGGCGTGTGAACAGGAGCTTGTCGAAGGGTGCATCCGAGCGGCCGACGCTCGCGCTTGCAGCGCGGATGGGGCTGTTGTCGATGCCGACGGCCTGCGATGCGAAAAACAATTCGTTTCCTCTCAGTCATGCGAAGCGGAAGAGCGGAGCCGTCCACGACGTCATGATTTCGCATCCGTCCCGAACTGGGAAGGGTTCCCGACTGAGTCCCCGATATGTGGCCCAGATGATGGGCTTTCCGCCGGACTGGACGGAATTACCTTTCCGGCATGGTGCCGCGAGTCGATCAAAGCCTACGGCAACGCCATAGTCCCGCAGGTGGCGCTGCGGATTTTCGAAACGATAAATGAATACGATAAATTATGAAAACGGTAACATTGGGAATCAGATGGAGTGAATTATTCGGTGAGCATAAAGGAGATATGTCCGATAAAATGCGCCGTTTGCGCTGGGAAACATGGAAACAGTTGAGCCGAGATCACGGTCGTTTTGAAAGCATTGCCTGGTGGAGTACTCCCGAGGAACTTTGCTTTAATTGTGAACATTGCGACGGTGACTGGTGTAGATTTCAGTCGCTTCCTTGCACCGTAAACCCGATAACGACATTCTCGAATAACGAAATCGGCTTGGCTTGTATGGGTGTAGGTTATCGCAATAAACAACTACAATTTGAATTCATATGAAAACGTGTCCTCAAAAACGGTTGGCCCGCTGATGCAATCATCGGGCGATTTTCAAGAGTGTGGAATTCAAAAACTATAAAGGATGAGAAAAATCATGTTCAACGACCGCTACGGCTTGACGCAGGCGGTCATCGAGGGTCGAAAGACCATGGCGATGATGCTGATTAATATCAAGTCCACCTCCGACGTACAGGTACGAATTTTTGCAGGATACGTCCAAATCATCGGGCGTAGTGGCGATGTATGTGCTGAGAAAAAGCTGTCCTACAAGGTCGGCGAGGTCGTGGCCGTGGCGCAGAGCTACAAGAGTTGCGGCAATTACCACGTTCCAAAGGAACATGCAGGATGGGGCAATAAGCTATTTGTAAACCCTGCACTGATGCCGTACCGAATCCGCATCACCGGAATCAAGTGCGAGCGGTTGCAGGATATTTCGGACGCGGAGTGTATGAAAGAGGGAGTAGTAGGCGGGATAATTGGGTATTATGTTCCAGGCATAAAATGCAAGGATTGGAGCAAAGAATCGTATGTAGATACCGAGGACGGCAGAACTTGGAAATTATTCCCTACTCCCCGCGAAGCCTTCGCTTCGCTGATTGACAAGGTGTCGGGACGGGGAGCGTGGGCGCGCAATCCGTGGGTCGTGGCTTATGAGTTCGAATTGGTGAAATAGGAAGGATATGAGATTTTTTAGAATATGTATAGAGAAGTGCGAATGTACTGATGGACGACGCATTATAGCAAGAAGGCGATATTTGGAGGTGTACTTGTTCGGCCGATGGTTCGAACTGTTCAAAAAGATAGGGAAGTGCAGAGGATGCAATCTGCTACTTTAAGAAATAGCGAGATTCTGGCAAAATCTCGAAATAATTACAAAAAAATTGGAGACTATGAGAGAAATTAAATTCAGAGGCAAGCGCCTTGACAATGGGGAATGGGAGAGCGGAGACCTGCTCGAAAATCAAGGTCGGAACTTCATTTACCACGCAACGAGTGAGAGCACAATTGAGGATAACGATGACGGGCGCATCGTCGTTGTTGCGGTAGAAGTTGATCCCGCTACCGTCGGGCAGTACACCGGATTGAAAGACAAGAACGGCAGTGATATATGGGAGGGGGATATAGTGATGGTGGGAAGCCGAGATGAAGAGTATGATAACTTATTGGTAGGATTGCCTTTCTTAATCATGTTCAGCTATGGGATTTTGCATTGCCGAAGATGAAGAATCCCCGTGGGGGTCGATAAGTAACTTAGATATTTTAGAAGTGATTGGCAACATCCACGACAACCCCGAATTGCTGAAAGGAGGTGAGCGATGAAATATCAATTCAACGAGCAGGAACTTTTATCCTTGTTCTACGATAAGGAAAACGATATGCGGCCGAATATAGCCGCCCCGTACCTCAAAAACGGGTATGTATGCGCTACCGAAGCTCATATCCTGATCCGAATCAAAGCAGAAATGCTGAACGGGGAATACAATGAAATCGAGAGCTTAAACATCGACTTTCCGGCCGATAATTGCAATTTCATCATCGGCCTGCAAGACATCAAAACTGCGATTGCAAGCATTCCCAAAATCGAGGAAGAGGAAGAGATCGGCAAGAATATAAAATGCGAGGAATGCAACGGAGAAGGTGAAGTCGAATGGGAATATCGAGATAGCGACGGGCATTACCATTATGAATATCACGATTGTCCCAAATGCTACGGCGATGGATGTACATCGCATGTAACATACAAAAAGACGGGACGGATGATCCCCGATGGGGATTGCCCGATCCGAATCAGACGTATCGTTATCAAAGCCAAGTTCCTCGAAATACTGGGGAAAGCGATGGAAATCATCGGAGTAGATGAAGTCCGATGCGTTCATCAAGATACTGCGAAACCTTGCATCTTCCGGGTCGATGATAATATCGAGATTATCATTATGCCTTACTTGGGTGATGCCGTTTATCATATTGAGGGGAGGGACGCCGAATGGAACTGACGAAAAGCGAAGAGTGGATAATATCCTACCTGAAAGGTAAAGACTATGTGTCGCCGTCGGTAATCGGCAAGACACATTCCCAAGCCTTTGGGTTTAGTGAGACACACCACAGCAGTTGGGCTTCGCCTATCTGTTTGCGGCTGGTGAAAAAGGGGTTGTTGCTGCGCAATGATAAGGGGCACTATAAACTGAACGAAATATGAAAACGATTAAAGAACGGGCAAAATCATACGCGCGAAAAGTATGGTGCGGTGGGGTCAGAGACTTTGTCAACCACAAGAAAGCAACTGAATTGGATTTCATCGCCGGTGCACAATCCGAGCGGGAAGAATTGACCCGGTGGCACAATCCGAAGGATTCACCCGAGCGTGGCAAGGACGTGTTATTGAAAATACAACTTGTTGGGAATGACGAACCGATGTATTCCGTTGGATATTGGTATGACTCTTATTTCAGCAATACGTTCGCGCCTCACAGTGAAGTTATCGGCTGGCGGCCGATTTACGAAAACGAATAGAACGATGGACATCTTGATCCCACACGACGGCGAGACGAACGATAAGATCGCCAAAGCGCAGATCGAGGCCGTCGAACGAAAGCAGAACGAATACAAACTGATCGGGCAACTGGTTCGGGTGCCCGGTCATACCCTCTATAAATTCAATACGGTTACGCGGACAGCGTCGAGAGCGGAAGTGGAGGTGTCGGCCGATTCGTGGCTGAATCCTGAGAACATGAAGGTCGAGAGCGACCGCAAATCGCGTGTCAAGGTCGAAAAGGACTGTTACTATGAGCAGGCATTGAACATGAAGAACTTTATCAAGCGCCTGCGCCGGCGGGGTATCGTCGGAATGGGCGAGGTGGTGAAACTCGAAAGGTAGAGGAAATGATAAAATACAGACGAACAGATAAAAGAGGCGGGGATGAGACCGCGCCTTATGATGTAATATTCGATCGAGAATATACCGTTAGGGAATTCATCGAGTACATATTGACTCGTAATGAGTGGGGAAATATCCGGTTTATAGGCGGATCGAGTTATGGCTATCGTCAAAATCAGCTTTTATATCCGATTCCAGATAGATATATGGAAACGCGCATCGCGTCTGTTAAAGCTGCTGGCGGTTGGTCAAATATGGATTATTTGATAGAGATGGAAAAATAGAAAAAGAGGCGATCCCGAAAGATCACCCCTCACCCAAGAACAAAGGTAGTAATTAATTCGGGATTTGCAATGAACCATTTTATCTCAATTCAGGCCGCAGCCGATGAGTACGGCATTTCGACACGTTGGATATGGAAATCGATTCGAGTGGATCGGACACTCGGCGCAGTCGTCCGCAACGGGCGGGTCTATCTGCGCCGCGTACAGTGGGAGGCATTTGTCGAACGGCATCCCCGACTGATCGAAGAGTGGCATGATTTACATGCACACCTACAATACCGCTATATCGGGCAATGAAAAAGAGCGAAAAGTTGAAAGAATCGTCTCCCCGATAGGCGATCTTTGCATATATGGGCAAGCTCACGATCAAACAGGAAAAGTTTTGCAATAAGTACCTCGAATGCGGTAATGCGTCCGAGGCATATCGCTATGCTTACAGATGTTCGAACATGAGCGATAACACGGTATGGAATAATGCCTATCTGCTATTACAAAACAGCGAGGTTGCAGCGAGGATCGAATATCTGAAAACTCACCTTGCCGAGGCTGCGGGCATCTCGGCCTTGCAGATCATCCGCGAGCACCAGAAGATCGCCTTTTCGGATGCGACCCGCATTCGTAACGGCTGGATGTCGCTTAAAGAGTTCGAGTCGCTCACGGACGATGAGAAGGCATGTATAAAGTCGATCAATACCAAACAGGTCAAACGGATCGCTTCGAATGGCGATGAGATTGTCGAGGAGTTCGTGAAGATCGAGTGCTACGACAAGCAGAAGAGTCTCGACAGCATCATGAACATGTTGGGTTACGCAGCGCCGAA
>ERZ827452.1379-NODE-1379-length-23287-cov-4.396006_pt1 | contig 23287 bp, 27 predicted proteins | sample MGYA00519866_ERZ827452 | MGnify/ENA primary metagenome ERZ827452 (study PRJEB31778, sample SAMEA3449307) | human gut metagenome | biome: human gut; feature: human-associated habitat; material: faeces | place: United Kingdom | collected 2010/2012 ... | reverse complement strand
CATATTTTTGGCGGGTCAAGAGTTCAAAAAGCCTCTTGCAAGCAAGCTTGCATCGGCTTTCTGACCTTTTGACCCTGGTATCATATAATAAAGGATATCTGCATTTTCGCAGATACCCCTTCATTATACTGACTTACAGATTATTTTTTACTGGTAATTGTTTCATGAGCGGTACTGCCACATGATCACGGCGTCATCCTCCGGATCATGATAATAACGCCTGCGGACTCCGGCTTCTTCAAAACCGTAGGATTTGTATAGTTTTAATGCGGCCGTGTTCTGGCTTCTGACCTCTAACGTCACCGCTTTAACCTGGTTTTGAGCGGCAAAGTCTTCCATGGCTTCCATCAGTTTTCTGCCAATTCCAAGTCTTCTATGATCTGGTGCAACGGCGATCCGTTCCAGTTCTCCCTCATCAGATAGAACCCTGAGATTGGAATAACCGATCACGGTATCATCCAGAACTGCCACCCAGAAGGTGTCCCATTTGCTGTTTAAGCCTTCTAACAAGAGTTTCCCGGACCACGGATCAGAAAAGCACTGCTTTTCCAAACATTCTACGGCCTCCACATCACGGGATTCCATCAGACGGATCTTCATCTCCTCTGTCATAGCTTTATGCCTGGCCTTCACTGGCAGCATCTGCCTGAACTTTGTCTGCTTTGGCTGCTTCTGCCTCTTCCCGTTCCCGCTCTGCCTGGGATTTTCTCAAATAGTCCGGTTCAAATTCTTCTGCGGTAACGGTCTTTCCCTGACGGAAATATTCCATGCCAAGGGAAGCCACGCTGGCTGCTCGCTGGCGGTTGTTGGATGCCGGGGCAAAATCATATTCGACTGTCAGGTTCTTTTCTGCCATTTCCCGGTAAACCGGAACACCATCTCCCAAAAAGATCACCCGCTCACCCATATCGTTTAATTTCCGGATCAGATCCATCATATCCATGGCACACTGCTCCATCACAATCTCCAGGCTCCGTCTGCAATGATACAATCCCGTATAAACCTGATTTCTTCTGGCATCCATGATCGGGCAGATCAGGGCATCGCTGCCCCACAGGTTATAAGCCATAGCATCTACCGTCGGCACATGGATCAGAGGCTTCTCAAGAGCCAGCCCCAACCCCTTCGCGGTGGCACTGCCGATCCGAAGTCCAGTAAAAGAACCAGGGCCGCCGGATACCGCGATGGCATCTATCTCATGAAGATCCATTCCAAGCATGGTCACTACTTCATCGATCATAGGAAGCAGTGTCTGAGAATGGGTCTTTTTAAAATCCACCGTATATTCTGCTGTCAGTACATCATCTGTCACTACTGCCACAGAAGCAACCAGTGATGAGCTGTCAATTCCTAATAGTTTCATACTTTTTCCCTCTCCATCTGGATCCGGCGGTAATCAAATCCCTTCTCCAGATCCTTTTCTATGGTAATATGAATAGCGTCCTCCGGCAGAATCTCCTGAATCAGCGTGGACCACTCGATCAGGCATACGCCTTCTCCATAAAAACAGTCCTCATATCCGATCTCATCCATTTCTTCTACATCACCGATCCGGTACACATCAAAATGGTAAAGAGGAAGTCTGCCTTCTTCATACTGCTGGACAATGGTAAAGGTCGGGCTGTTGACCGGCTCCGTAATGCCAAGACCGCTGGCAAAGCCCTGGGTAAATACGGTTTTTCCCACTCCCAGATCTCCATCCAGGCAATATACTTCTCCCGGCTTTGCTTCTAACCCTAATTGTTTTCCGATTTCAAAGGTCTCCTGCGGACCATGGGTTTCCCACATTTTTTTCATATTTTTTTACGCCTCTCTGCTGGCAGATTTGTCCGGATCATCTCCAGAAGCTGCTCTTTACACGCTGCTGATGCCTGTTCCGGGATCAGATATGCATGAACCCGGCCCATGTAAATGATCAGAAGTCCTTTCACCTGCTCCACCTTAACGATCTGGTCCCAGGTGATCTGCTGGCTCTGCTCAGCCTGTTCGATCAGTATCCCTTCTGCGCTGCAGGTCATGTCCATGGGCTCTTTCACGGCTTTGGTTTTTGCCTGTTTGGCCGCTTTCATATAAAGAAGAGCTGGCTGCCACACTGTAAACATCAGCACGCAGATCAGAAGAAGAATCCGGTACGCCACGGTCACATCTGACCATCTGGTAACCAAAAGCCACAAAGACGCCAGGGTAAAGAACAGATTAAATACCCCCAGATATCCCTTGTTGCTGTGGTACATGGAAAACATCCACAGATCCTTCGCAGTGATCTGAATCCGGAAACGGACACTCTCATTCTGTTCCATCTGGTTCCTCCTTTTATAGCCCTTCGCAGGGCGTTTCACACTACAGTTTCATGGTCAGGGAGATCCGCTTCTTGGCCATATCCACGCCAAGAACCTTCACTTCCACGATGTCGCCTACACTGACTGCTTCCAACGGATGTTTGATATAGCGGTCCGTCATCTGGGAAATGTGTACCAGACCATCCTGATGAACACCAATATCCACAAATGCGCCAAAATCAATGACATTTCTGACGGTTCCTTTTAAGATCATTCCCGGAGTCAGATCCTTCATCTCTAATACATCGGTTCTTAAAATCGGCTTTGGCATCTCATCACGAGGATCTCTGGCCGGTTTTTCCAGTTCTTTTACGATATCCGCAAGTGTGATCTCACCGATTTCCAACTCTGCTGCCAGCTTTTTTAAGTCACCAGTCTTTTTGCCAATACCTGTCAGACCACCGGCTGCGATCTCCTCCGGCTGATACCCCAGCTTTTCAAGAAGCTTCCCTGCTGCCTCGTAGCTTTCCGGGTGGACACTGGTGCCATCTAATGGATTCTCGCCGCCCTGGATCCGCATGAAGCCTGCACACTGCTCAAATGCTTTCGGGCCAAGCTTCGCCACCTTCAAAAGCTGTCTTCTGCTGCGGAACGCACCATTTTCCTCACGATACGCCACAATATTCTTTGCCAGCGCCTTGCTGATACCGGATACATACTCCAGAAGCGGGGCAGATGCGGTATTTAAGTCTACCCCTACCTTATTTACACAATCCTCAACTACACCTTCCAGTGCTTCACCTAACCGTTTCTGGTTCATATCATGCTGATACTGGCCAACGCCGATGGATTTGGGATCGATCTTTACTAATTCTGCTAACGGATCCTGAAGACGTCTTGCAATGGAAGCTGCGCTTCGCTGTCCTACATCAAAATTCGGGAATTCCTCGGTGGCCAGCTTACTTGCGGAATACACAGACGCACCTGCCTCATTAACAATGATATACTGGACATGCTGTGGAATCTCTTTTAACAGTTCCACGATCACCTGCTCCGATTCTCTGGATGCCGTTCCATTTCCCACAGAAATCAGGGAAATGTTGTATTTTTCAATTAATTTCTTTAATACTTTCTTGGCTTCTTCTACCTTATTCTGCGGAGCAGTCGGGTAAATGACAACCGTGTCTAACACTTTGCCGGTCTCGTCTACCACCGCCAGCTTACAACCAGTACGGAACGCTGGGTCCCAGCCCAGGACCACACGGCCTACGATTGGCGGCTGCATGAGAAGCTGCTCCAGATTCTTGCCAAATACCTTAATGGCGCCCTCTTCTGCCCGTTCAGTCATCTCGTTACGGATCTCACGCTCAATGGATGGGGCGATGAGGCGGCTGTAGCTGTCCGCAATCACTTCTTTTAATACCGGAGTGGTATATAGATTATCCTTAGTAAGCACTTTCCGCTCCAGATACTGGATAATCTGTTCTTCTGGCGCTGCGATCTTCACAGTCAGAAATTTTTCATCCTCTCCACGGTTTAACGCCAGAATCCTGTGTCCTGCTGCCTTTTTGATCGGCTCTTCGTACTGGTAATACATCTCGTAGACAGATTCTGCCTTCTCGTCCCTGGCCGCTGACTGAACGGTTCCCAGGTTTCTGGTAGTATTACGGATATAAGTCCGGTAATCTGCGCTGTCGGAAATCCGCTCTGCCAGAATATCCTTGGCTCCATCTATTGCTTCTTTGACCGTTTTCACGCCCTTTTCTTCGGAAATAAAACCTTCTGCGGCTTTTTCCACCGGCTCTGTCATCACCTGCAGCATGATCATGTCTGCCAGAGGCGTCAATCCCTTCTCCTGGGCAATCGCCGCTCTGGTTCTTCTCTTCGGACGGTACGGACGGTATAAATCCTCTACTGCCACTAACGTCTGAGCCTGAGCGATCTGCTCCTCTAATTCTCTCGTTAACTTGCCCTGTTCCCGGATGGTCGCTACTACCTGTGTTTTTTTCTCTTCCAGGTTTCTTAAATAGCGCAGCCGTTCATCCAGGTTTCTTAATACCTCATCATCCAGAGAACCGGTAGCTTCCTTCCGGTATCTGGCAATGAAAGGGATCGTATTGCCTTCATCTATTAATTTGACAGCCGCTTCTACCTGGTTGCGGCCGATGTTTAATTCTTCTTGTAACGCTTTGATAATATCCATATATCTTTCCTTCCTGTGGTTCTTATCCGGCCGGAGATCATCTGTACTCTGTATAAGCCGACACTGCCGCTGCCATGTCATACAAAAAGGAAAACTCCGACCTATTTATTATATAGCGAAAGCCCTCTGCCGTCTAGACAGTAATTTGTTTCCGTGATACAATGACGGAAGCATACAAGAAAGGCTTAAACACGTGCTTTTGGGGACGGTTTAAGCCTTTTGTGATACTAGAATGATACTAAAATTTCATTTTTTCCAATTTTTCAGCAACTTCACTGTGACGGTTCGGGTATAAATGACCATAGACCCGGTTGACCATTTCTACAGTATCACCGATCCGTTCCGCAATCAGGAGCGGCGGAAAAACCATGTCGATCAGCAGAGAAACGTGACTATGACGTAAGTCATGTATCCGGATCAGGGGGATATCTGCAGCAGCAGCCCCCTTTTTCATAGCCGTAGACAGTCTGCTGGCGGTAACTGTCTGAAAGATCCGGTCATCTGGTTCCGGCTCATAGATCTTCGCAATCACACCTTTAATCTCGTCAACCAGGAAGTCCGGAAGCGCAACTTTCCGCACACTGTTAGAAGTTTTGGGCGTAGTAAGAACGTCTTGTCCGTCATATCGGTGATATGTGGTTGATATGCGGATCAGTTTCTCTGTGGTATCAAAATCCTTTACAGTCAATGCCAGCAGCTCCCCGCACCGGATACCAGAATAGAAGAATGTGAGGAAAGCAACCCGTAACATTTCGTCTTTCACCGTTGGTAGAAAGAGCCGGAATTGATCCAGCGTCCAGAAGTTAAGGCTCCTGCGTTGTTTGCCAATAGACTTCACCTGGTTACAAGGATTCGCTGGTAGCCGGTAATACCGGACTGCAAAGTTGAATACCAGAGAAAGCGTATGGTTGATTGCGTACTTGTAGTGATCGCTTAAATCTGTCCGGACAATCTCCCCTTGCCAGGTCCTCACATCCGCGGCGGTGATCTCGTTTAGCTTCTTATCCTTCCAATATGGCAGAATGTGCTTTTTGATGATGCAAAGGATGCTTTGATAAGTAGAACGCTTGGTATGTGTCATTAGATCTGCCTCATATAGCTTATAGAGTGTCTGGAACGTCATATCCGGGCGGCCCTGCTGCCGCTCCAGAAAATCCCGCTCCCACTCCTTGGCCTCCCGCTGGAGCTTAAAGCCGCGTTTTAATTTCTGCTTTTTGGCCCCGGTATAGTCTGTGTAATACAGTTTTACAAACCAATTCCCTGTTTTTTCGTCCTTGTAGATTGGCATATGATTTTCTCCCTTCGTTTCTGCTGGCGGGCATGAAATGAAAGGGAAGCATTTGACAAATAAAATGGTATGACCTATAATATACTTAACAGGAAAGCCGGAAGGGAGCCCTACCTCCCCGCCCCGGCGAAAAACTTAATAGTTATTTAAAAATAGCCGTCAGACTCGCCAAAGTTCAGGACGGCTATTTTTTATGGGTATATGTGAGTATTTCAACAATCAGCAAAGCAACAGACACAACCAGCTGCAGCTCTTCATATGTACTCATTGGCACCACCTCCGACAGGCTCGGAACAGGTGCAGCGCGTCCCCCGGCTTCCCGGTTAAGCATATTATATTGTCATGGTTCAAAAGTCAGTTATTTTGACTTTCCAGGTGTCGGGTTTATTGGCATCTGGTTCCTGATCGGGCTCTGGGGGTGTGTCTGGTTCTGTATATTTTTTGATTTCTGTTAGTTCGGAAACTCTTTTTATAGCTTCTTGTTTTCCCTCATGATTAAGTAAATTGTAGTATGCTTGCAATCTTTGTTGTTCCTCAAAGTCTTTTTCGTCAAGAAACATATTTAGAAGCTCAGAAGTTGGTATATTGAATTCATAAAAACTCCTAGTATGATTGCTCAGTTCTTCTATGGTGGTGTGCAGAGCTTTAGCAATTTTGTTTAGGGTTTCTATTTTGGGATTTCTTTGCCCATTTTCATATTGGGCTATCATTTGTTGGGTTGTTCCAATAGCTTTTCCTAATTCTTTCTGCGTTAATTTGAGTTCCGTTCTAAATTTACGGATATTTTCACCGGTAGTCAGAAATATCACCTCCTAATAAAACTAATATATCATAGAATAAATTTGAAAACAAGCAGAAGAATGTGAAATAATGCTTGACACATTCAAAAGCATGTAATAACATAATAATACAACAATCATTTGCTTGTATTTGGAGGTGAGAGCATGAGAATTGACAAAGAAAAGTATTTGCTTGCAAGGGCGAGAGCCTGTGTGAGTACTAAGGATCTTGTGGCAGCAGGAATTCCACGCGGCACAGTCAGTAAAATCACAAATAGTGAAATCAGACCGGAAACTGCGGGAAAGATCGCAAAGGTTCTTGGCGTTGATGTCACAGAAATCATTGAACAGTAACTAAAAGAAAATGCTGGCGGGCATGAAATGGGTGGGAAGCCCTAACAAATACCAGAAAGGAGAAAAGTATATGGGTCAATTTCTTACAGCGGAAGAAGTCGGTGAGATCATGGGCTATTCCGCAAGTCACAGTTATTCCATCATAAGGGATCTGAACGCAGAGTTGAAAGCCAAGGGTTACATAGTACGGAACGGAAGAGTTCCGAAGAAATACTTCTATGAGCGTGTCGGCCTGGATCTGGAAGAAGGAGGAAACAATGGCAAATAGGCGAATGTTTTCACTTGATGTGGTGAATGCAGATAAATTTTTAGAAATGCCTGCAAGCTCTCAAAGCCTGTATTTTCATTTGGGGATGAGAGCGGACGATGATGGTTTTGTATCTTCTCCTAAAAGCATCACTAGAACGGTAGGCAGCGGCATAGACGACCTCAAAATATTAATTTCAAAAGGGTATGTAATACCATTTGAAAATGGAATTGTAGTTATTGCAGATTGGGCCATAAATAACTGGATTAGACCAGATAGAAAACATGACACGCGTTTCCCGGAATTATTAAAAAGATTAAATATTGAAAATGGTGTATATAAGGTGTCAATTGGTCATCAGCCAAATAACAACCAATTGACAACCGTTTGTCAGTCAAGTGGTTGTCAACCGACAGCCATTTGCCATACCGAGGATAGGTTAGGTAAGGATAGTATAGATAAAGATAATATAAATACATTTACTCATAACGTTGATTTGGTAGAAAATGCAAATTGTGATTTTTCGAGTGTCGAAAATTCTGTGTTACAGGATTCCAGTAATACAGAAAACGGCGATTTCCGTATTACGGAAAACCCACAAACAAATATTAACAATATTAATAATAACAATTCTTTAAATACTTCTATGAAGATCCCAGATAATGGAACTGGAATCTTTATGATTTTGAAAGATGGTTCTTTCTATGAAGCAGCACCGGATAAAGTAGCAATGTGGCAACGCGCATACCCTAGACTTGATGTAGAGTGTGAGCTTTATCAAATGGCCGCTTGGTGTGATTCAAACCCAACCAAAAGGAAAACACGGACCGGAATTGAAAAATTCATTAATGGCTGGTTAAACCGAAGCCAGAATGGGACTCAATACCCAAAACAGAAGAAGGAGGCCGAGAACGATGGATCAGACAAGCCATACTACCCAGAGTCATTTGAAGAATACTTGTAATGTGTGCAAGGGGTTGGGCTATATCATCGAACACAAGATCGTATCAGAGTATGATCAGAATACACCTGTAGAATTTGCTACGCCATGTCCTGCGTGCCGTGGAAATCAAAGTGATCATCGAACGGGAATCCCACAAATGTTTTCAGAGGCAGACATGGGAAAATTTGATTTTACAAGATATGGAGGCGGAACCGGAAACATTGAACAAATCATTTCCAGTTTTTGGAAAAATTATGATCAGTGGGAAAAATCCGTAAAAGGGTTGTACATATGGAGTAAAACGAAAGGAAGCGGGAAAACGTTTCTGGCGTGTTGCATTGCGTCATCCGTACAGGTAAAGCATGGGAAGAAGATTCGTTTTATTTCCTCTACGAATTATCTAAAAAAGATAATAGAGGCGGGCAAGCGGGAGCCAGGGCAGCAGGATATTCTTTTCGCTTATCAGAATTGTGATTTGCTCATTCTGGATGATTTCGGCGGAGAAAGGAAGGGAGAATGGCAAGACCAGGAACTGCTTTATTTGATTGATTATCGTATCAATAATGGTAAACCCATTATCGCAACTGCTGGTTGCTCTATGACTGATTTGAAAAACGATGGAAGAATTGTAGACAGGCTTGGAAAGATCTGCATTCCTATTCATTTGCCAGAGATAAGCATACGAAAACAGAAGGCTAGTATCGAAAATGAAGCGTTTATGAAAAAGATACTGGGGAAAAGTACAGGGACATTATAAAAGACTGCCCTGCAGACGTTGGCGCGTCAAGCAGGGCACAGCACAGCCGGAGCCGTGACAAGACCATAAAAATAGTAACACGGTCCGGCGGAAAGGACAAGTAGAACGTTATGTTAAATAAAAGAATTTTAAAGATTTACGAGGATAACTTGGAGAATCAGCCGAACATGAGCGAGGATGTACTTGAAAAATATGGAAAATTGCAGGATGCGATTGAAGCGTATATTGAGGCAGTAAGCAAGAACATATTTTGCTGGGGCTATGAACTTGGGCTGGAGGATCAGAAACATGAATTGTAAAATGTTAAGTGAAGAGCATAGAATTGTTGCGGTGCCTATGAAATACGAAGGTGGTTTACATATTATCTACAATCATTTCAAAGATGCAATCTTGATCAATGCAGATTGTCAGAATCTGAAAAAGGTTGCAAAGATTATGGAAATCTATTTGACCATAGAAGGACGTGATCGCCTGGACATGGCCAACAGTACAAATAATAAATCCATCAAAGGTGCGTTCTATGTGCTGGATCGAGTGGCACGGATTCGGCGCGGTTTGGATAAATCCAGAAGATCATAGAGCGGCTTTACATAGATTCGATCAGACTTGAACCGCTGGTCACTGCGAGAGTGTGGCACCTGCTGCCAGTCGCTGCCATGATCGGCAGCAGGAAAAAGGCAAGGTTTTGGAAAGGTGGTGTACTACCAGCGCCACCAGGAAAGGAGAAGTATATGGGTAAAATGATCATGATTCCAGAATATCGCTATGAAGAGTTGGTTAAGGCGTATGAGAAAACCAAGAATGAGCTTTTGACGCTTCATACGCAGCTGATCCTGTTGCACACTCAGATTCAGTTTATCGGTGAAAGCGAGGGCGAAAACGATGGTGAAGATTAAAATATCCTATGAACGTCCTGAGGAGCTGCAGCGGCTCCTAGAGAAGCTACAACCGGAAATAGAACGGCTGAAAGTATCCGGGAATCGGGAGGGGAAGTTCTTAAAGGCGTATGTGATCATGAAAAAGTTGTGACGTCACAACCGTGGTTGAATCTGCATTTCCTGCATATTTGACCACGGTTTTTTGTTTCGTTGCAACGTGAAAAATACTTTTTTCTCGCTTCATTCTTACTTCATGGCCCTGATCGGCGGCAGGATTTCTCAAAAACCGACGAATGAAAAATATTCCGAACGCTGACACTAGGAAATGCTAGGGTTTAAAGCGAACGCTTGTGCTTATAAATGGTTGGAATTTCTTGCTATATTCCCTCATGTTTGGTAAAATAGAATCATGCAAACAAAATATTGAAGAGTACCACCAGTGGCAACACAAGCCCCTGGGAAGCCTTTTAAAAAAAATGGGCGCGGGAATAGGATAGGCCAGAAATGGCTTTACCTGTTCCTGCGTTCTTTTTGCTTGGCGGTGAAAAATGAAAGGAGTAGGGCATGACGAAAAAACAGCAATTAATTGAGAATTTAAAGGGTTTTAAAGCTGCATACGAGAAGATGCAGGAAGAGAAGAAAAAGATTGATTCGGATCTTGGTTACACGCAGGAAGGAAAGGCGCGTTTGATCAGTGAACTTATGGAGAAATACGAGCCCATTGTGAAAAAGTATCATGATACCGCAAACCAAATTATTGAAGATGGGATTGTAGCATTAAATAAAACATGGAGTGAACAGATCACAACCCGCCTTACCGATATTGGTTATCAAATGGGGTTGCAGAATACTCTGGAAATGTTTAAAAACGATTTGATAAATCGGCCAGAAGATGCAGCCGCAATTATTGAGGTATATCGTAGAGATTTTCCTACAGCATTAGAACTAATTAAAAAAGCAGCATTGCAGGGAAAAGAGGAAAAAACGCGAAAATACGCAGACCTTATTCCGGTAGATAACCGGGAATATAACATCAAACTTTTGAAACAGTTAAGCGGAAACGTTGATAAATATATTACCATTAACGCTGTGTTTGTCACTTCAAAAGCATGGAATTCTTTTAACCAGGGATTAACCGGAGTGTCTGCCAGCATGGACAGCATGACGGAGTTCTGCGAGAAACGGTTGAATGATGATTTATCTTTGATCAATTAAGCAAAGAACAAACGCCCTGGACATTCTGAAGCGAGTGATCCGGGGTATTTCTGAAAATGGGAAAATGCTAACTTTTGCTAACGTTTGGAGCCATATATAAATGTTAGGGAAGGTTAAGGTTTGTTGCAATACTGCAGCAGATCTATACGAAAAAAGGGGTGTTGAATGCAAACAAAGCGGAATCATGAAGGATATTATGATCCTACAGCGTACCAGGCGATTGAAAGAGTAAATAGGAAAAGCTTGTGGGGTGATCATCTGACATATTGTTTTGAAGAGGTTGAGTCCTTTCACAAAGCAGTAAAGGGAAGAAAGGCAGTAAAAAGATGATGGTAAATAAATTACTTGTGATCATTGTTGGGACTTTCATAGGTCACTGGATCGCTGACAAATTGGATAGATAACCACATTGCAGGAGGCGCAAATGGTGACGACTGAACAGCTTGTCTCCCGGATTCGGGCCGGAGAGGATACAGAAAAGAATATGGCGTTGCTATATGACCAGGTGAAAAACTTCATTCGATCCATTGCCTGGCAGTACCGGGAGACAGGGGAGTTCGAGGATCTGCTGCAGGAGGGTTATCTTGCTTTATATCCAGCTATTGAAAATTACAATCCTGCTGCCGGCTGCAAGTTCCTCACCTATGCGGAACACTGGATCAGACAGAAAATGCGCCGCTATCTGCAAAATAGCGGCCACTGCTTGCGTGTTCCTGTACCATGCCTGGAACAGATCCAGAAAATGAAAAAATTCCAGTCAAATTTTGTAAAACAATATGGACGGGAGCCAACAGAAACCGAAATAGGCGGGTTTATGCGTCTTACCCTGGAACAGGTCAATGTATTACAAGAAAACGCCTTCATGACGATTCTGGGAAGCCTGGACGCACCAATAACAGGGAAAGACGGCACAGAAGACACAACAGCGGGGGAACTGGTGGCAGCAGGCGGGAATCTGGAGGAGGATATTTTGACCCGGATGGAGAAAGAAAGCCTCTGCCGTACCCTGTGGGGCTGTGTGGACAGTCTTCCAGGAATCCAACCGGAAGTAATCCGCAGCAGATACCAGGGAGAGCTCACCATAAAGGAATGCGGGGCTGTTTGTGGTGTAAGTGAAGCGGAGGCCAGGAAACAGCACCTAAAAGCCCTCAGGAGCCTACGGAGCGGGGAGAACGCTAAAGTGCTTTATCCATTCCTAGAGGAGTCGGAAAGAATATATAGTGAGGCTCTGACCGGTAACGGTGTAGAACGTTTTAATCGAACATGGACAAGCTCAACGGAGCGGGTAGCGCTGAAACTGTAAAGGTAACGTTTTTTTTGATGCCTCTTTCCGGTTGTTGCAATAAGTAAAAAAAAGTGATATAACTAATTGAAAGGCTTCTTGTTCCCTCTGCATTGTTCTATGAACAGTTCGCCGGACAGGCAACAGCCTTTTTTGTTTTTTGTGCTGGCGCAATTCTGGCGGTGTGATACTAGAATGATACTACAAAAAAGCATAGAACAGAAAAAGAGTCATAATCTCGCAAATATAGAGCATAAGCACATTGTAAAAACGTGGGTGTATGGTATAGAATGTCTATGCCATGTATCCGTGATACAATTATATGATACCAGGGTCAAAAGGTCAGAAGTTCGACAGGTCAGAAGTTCGACGCAAGCCTGCTTGCAGGAGAATTTTTGAGGAACACAGGACAATCCGGTATCATAGCATAATTACGGAGGATATTTTATGGACGATTATCATAACAGTAATCAGAACCAGCCCGAATCATCGGATAACAGCTGGCAGTCTGACAACTCGCAGCCACAGAACAACGATCAGAACAACACTCAGAATGACTACCAGAATAATTACCAAAATAACTACCAATACGAGGCACCTCAAAAAGAGACCAACCGCCTGGCTGTGGCTTCTATGATCGTGGGCATTTTTGCCATGCTCACCTGCTGCATTCCATTTATCCAGTTTCCACTGGCAGTTGTCACCATTGTACTGGTAATTCTTTCAAAAAAAGGGAAGCCATTTAACGGATTCGCTGTTGCCGGTCTGGTTCTTGGCATTCTGGCAGTGATCATCAGCATCGGCATGACCATTTACTGGGGTGTTCTGATCTCACTGATGAAGGATCCGGAATTTATGTCCATCTATAATAGTTTACTGGAATCTTACCACTAAGTGACGTCAAGCCGAACGTCCGTAAGACTTGGCGCATGATTCTGGTCAGCGTAAACTGACACAGTAAAGCGGACATTCGCAATCCGCTTCGCTACTTGCTCATGAACGCAGTCGCTTCGCGATCTGTCAGTGGGAGCTTTCAACTCCCACTGACATAAGCATCCCCCCTCACCCGCCGCTTAGTGCTCCGCGCACTTGAAGCGGGGGAATGCTTATCTGCGTTCATAAAATGGCCTGACTGGAGAAAGTCATCATCAGACTTCTTCCAATCAGGCCATTTTCTTATATTCTCTCCGTCAAAAGATCAATCCCATACAAAAGCAGGATATTCTTCAAAACCCAGTTAACCAGAATCACCGCGACTCCCAGATAAACGAACTCTTGATACCGTTTCAGATGGATCTCCGGCTTATGTAACAGCCGTGACAGGCCATACGTAGCAAATTCTGCCAGAATGACTGCCACAGCATAAAAGACCAGCGGGTGGTAACGGATACTTTTTAAGATCTGTCCGTGCAGCAGATACTTCACTGCTCTGGTGCCTCCGCAGCCTGGACAGTAAAAACCCGTGATCAGATGAAAAAGGCAGGGAAGTCCCTGCCTGATATAAATTTCTATAAGTCGAAACATCGATACTCCCATTAATCTGCCAGATCAAAAGCGTCATGAACAGCTCTCATGGCACGCTTCACATCCCGCTCATCAATCAGGGCAGTGATGCGGATCTCAGAAGTCGCAATCATCTCCGTGTTCACATCTGCACTGTACAACGCCTCAAACATCTTGGCTGCAACGCCAGGATTGCTGCACATACCAGCACCGATGACAGATAATTTTGCCACGCCTTCTTCACTGACGATCTCTCTTGCAGTTAAGGACTCCCGGTTCTCCCGTAACAGATCCATGGTATCACTTAAGTCTGTCTTGGCAACGGTAAAGGAAATATCTTTTTTGCCCGGCTCCGTCACAGACTGAATGATAATATCGACATTAATATGATTTTTCGCTAACAGATTGAATACGCGGAAGGTAATGCCCGGCTTGTTCTCCACACCCAGGACAGAAATCCGCGCCACACTGGCATCTGCAGCAACTCCGCTGATCAGCGTTCTCTCCACTTTGGTCTCCTCCTTCACAATGGTTCCTTCTGCTCTTGTCAGACTTGACAGGACCACTAACTTCACGCCATATTTTTTTGCCATCTCTACCGAGCGGTTGTGAAGCACTTTAGCTCCAAGGGAGGCAAATTCCAGCATTTCATCGTAGGAAACCTCTGCCAGCTTTCTGGCGTTCGGTACAACTCTCGGATCTGCGGTATAGACACCTTCCACATCCGTGTAGATTTCGCACACATCTGCATGAAGAGCAGCAGCCAAAGCCACGGCTGTGGTATCTGAGCCGCCTCTTCCCAAAGTGGTAAAATCATCATATTTGTTGATTCCCTGGAATCCTGTCACGATCACGATACGGCGGGATTCCAATTCATGGCGGATCCGCTCCACATCGATCCGTTTCAGTTTGGCAGAACCGTAGGCAGAGGACGTATGCATCACCACCTGGGCTGCGTTCAGGGAAACGGCAGGTACTCCCAGGCTGCTCATGGCCATCGCCATCAGCGCAACCGATACCTGTTCTCCGGTTACTAATAACATATCCAGTTCCCGTTTAGGCGGGTTGGGGTTGATCTCATGTGCTTTGGCGATCAGACCGTCTGTAGTCTTACCCATAGCTGACAGGACAACAACCACATCATTGCCTTTCTCATAATCCTCAATACAGCGTCTTGCCACATTGAAGATCCGTTCCTTGTCTGCCACGGAACTTCCGCCAAATTTCTTTACTACTAACATATTGTCAAAAAGCTCCTCTATCTGTATTCCATCTGCTCAGCCTTTTGCAGATGCGGCAAAATCCATTCCTGACCTACTTTCTCCATGGGATTTTATGCTTCCGCGCGGATCACCTGAAGAACTTTGCCATCGGCAGCCTCAAAAGCAGCTTTTGCATCCCGGAACTGCTTCTCATTCAGCACCTCTGTTAAAAGAGCGAATTCATCTGCTCCTTCTAAGGTAATGACCTTACAGGTTCCAAAAAGCTCCTGCAGCTTATCCTTCTGGCTCTCATATACGCCGGAAATACGCACAAAATACTTATGGCTGGAATCTTCCATCGGCTGGATCACCTGTTTTTCACTGGTCCATCCCAGCGGAATATTGTGATGTAAGTTCTTTGCCTCTTCTATAATATCTGCTACCACTGCGCTGGCTGTCGGCAGTTTACCTGCGCCGCTTCCATAGAACATGGAGGTGCCAAGCATATTGCCCTTTACCATAATGCCGTTAAAAACATCATTCACTGCGTAAAGTGGATGGGACTTACCGATCATCAATGGAGCGACCCAGGCAAAAACCTGATCCCCATTCATACGGCTGGTTCCAAACAGCTTAATGGAAGTTCCCATTTTATCTGCATATTTAAAATCAACATCGGTGATTTTTGTGATTCCTTCTGTCTGGATATCCTCAAAATCCACTTCTTTTCCGGTTGCCATGGCAGTTAAAATTGCAATCTTACGGCAGGTATCATATCCTTCCACATCTGCTTCAGGATTACGCTCCGCATAGCCCAGCTCCTGTGCCTCCTTCAGGACTGCGTCAAAGGATGCACCTTCCTTATCCATCTTCGTCAGAATAAAGTTCGTGGTACCATTTAAAATTCCGGTGATTTCCTGAATCTGTTCACCCATCAGGCACTCGTATAATGGACGGATGATCGGAATTCCTCCACCGACACTAGCCTCAAACTGGAAGTTTACCTGTTTTTCTCTTGCAATAGCAAGCAGTTCGGTTCCATGAGTTGCTACCAGGGCCTTATTGGAAGTCACTACATTCTTTCCGGCTTCCAGACAGGTCTTAACAAATGGATAGGCCGGATTTAATCCTCCCATGGTTTCTACTACGATCTGAACCTCCGGGTCATCTGCGATCACCTGGAAATCATGCACGATCTTGTCCTCTACCGGAGAACCTGGAAAATCCCGTAAATCCAGGATATATTTCACCTGGACTTCCTGTCCAACATTGGCTGCGATCTTATCTCTGTTACCTGTTAATACCTCATAGACACCAGATCCGATGGTGCCGTATCCCATAATTGCAACTTTGATCATGTCTTCTCACTCCCTGGCTAATATTTTTACGTAATGGATTCCCTTCATCATCTCGATCTCTTCCACCATGTTCGAAACATCTCCGGTATCAGACAGCACCTCGACACTTAAGGTCAGGGTTGCTACACCGTTGACTGGAATACTCTGGTGGATAGTCAGGATGTTCGCCTTGTAAACAGCCACAATATGGAGAAGGTCTGACAAAAGCCCTGGCTCATCGTCCATCTGGGTCACAAAGGTTACGGTTTTTCCCTTGGCATTATCATAGAATGGGAAAATATCGTCTTTGTACTTATAGAAGGAGCTTCGGCTGATTCCTACTGCTTCCGTTGCTTCCTGTACCGTGATCACCCGTTCCGATTCCAGAAGTTTTTTGGCCTCTACTACCTTTAAGAGCACCTCCGGCACTGCTTTCTGTTTTACTACAAAATACTTGCTCTTCGTCTCCATGACAATTCCTCTCTCGTGTTCGCACAGCAAATACATCTGTGTTCATGTGAAAGATATTAGCACATTTTATGTTTTGACGCAACTATTTTTTCTCTCCTCCGAGACGAATCCATTTCAGGTATTCACTGATAAATGGATCCAGATCGCCATCCAGGACCGCGGAAACGTTACCGGTTTCATAGCTGGTCCGGTGATCCTTCACCATGGTATATGGCTGGAGCACATAGGAACGGATCTGGCTTCCCCAGCCATTGTCCGCCACATCGCCACGGATCTCGGATAAGTTCTCCGCATTGGCCTGCTGCTTCAAAATAAACAGCTTGGCCTTCAGCATCTGCATGGCCTTATCTTTATTCTGGAACTGGGAACGCTCATTCTGGCACTGTACCACAACGCCTGTTGGAATATGGGTGATTCGGATAGCGGAAGAGGTCTTGTTGATGTGCTGACCACCGGCGCCGCTGGAACGATAGGTATCGATCCTTAAATCATCCGGGTTGATCTCCACATCCAGGTCTTCCTCAATATCTGGCATCACATCGCAGGAAACGAAGGATGTCTGACGCTTTCCAGCCGCATTAAACGGCGAGATACGGACCAGACGGTGAACGCCATGTTCGGATTTTAAATAGCCGTAGGCATTCTCCCCATTGATCTGAACGGTTACAGACTTGATCCCCGCCTCATCACCGTCCAGATAATCCAGCACTTCCGTGGTAAAACCCTTCTTGTCTGCCCAGCGGCAGTACATCCGGTACAGCATGCTGCACCAGTCACAGGACTCGGTTCCACCGGCTCCCGCATTCAGACGGAGAATGGCATTATTATTGTCATATTCACCGGATAATAAGGTGGTAATCCGAAGGGATTCCAGCTTGCTCTCCAGTTCTTCCAGCATCTGGGCGATCTCCGGGATCAACTCTGGATCATTTTCCTCATATCCCATCTCGATCATGACGCTGATATCCTCATATTCCTGCTCCAGCGCCTTAAATCCGTTGACGGTATCCTTTAAATTCTTAGCTTCTTTCATCAGTTTGGTGGAACGGTCCGGATCATCCCAGAACCCCGGCTCCTCCATAGACCTGTCTAACTCGGCAATTCGTTTCTCCTTGTTGTCCAGGTCAAAGTGAATCCCTCACTTCCACTAATGGTTTTTCAAAGGTTGAGAGTGTGTACTTAAACTGATCTAATTCTACCATTGTGTCACCTTCTTTCATTTATTATAATGGGTAACTGCCTGGCGTTTCTTCGTGCTTTCCACCAGAATCCTGAATCCAGGATTTCACAGTTACATTATATGAAAACCCCGGCTGCCGGCATTCTCTATCTGCCAAGCAGCCGAGGCTTCTCATCAAGCTTATCTTGCGGATCGTGTAACTCAAAAATGAAAGTTTTCTGAGTTATACCGGTTTCCGTCCACAGCACTGTTTATATTTCTTGCCGCTTCCGCACGGACATGGATCGTTTGGATAAATCTTCTGCACTTCTTTCCTGATCGGAGCTTTGGCAGAGCTGTCATCACGGTTAGTTCCTGTTACCTTCGCTGCAGGCTCTCTCTCTACCTTCTGCTCAACGCGGACATGGAACAGGATGCGGACCGTATCCTCTTTGACTGCTGCGGTCATGCCGTCGAACATCTCGTAAGCACTCATCTTGTACTCAACCAGCGGATCTCTCTGGCCATAAGCCTGTAAACCGATGCCTTGGCGCAGCTGGTCCATATCGTCGATATGGGACATCCATTTATTATCGATCACCTTCAGGAGAACCACACGCTCGATCTCACGGATCTGCTCTGCCTCTGGGAATTCAGCTTCCTTCTCTTCATAGAGTTTTACCGCCTCTTCCTTCAACATATGGCTCAGTTCCTGTTTCTTCATGCCAGCTCTCTGCTCATCAGTCAGAGTAATCGTCTTTAATGGAATGATCGGCAGAATCAGGGAATTCAGTTCTCCTAAATCCCAGTTATCTGCAGTAGTATCCTCTGGAATCGCCATATCTACCGCATGCTCAACAATGTCAGTGATCATCTTTAAGATCACATCGCGCATGTTGTCACCATCCAGTACTTTACGGCGCTCTGCGTAAATCACCTCACGCTGCTCATTGTTAACCTCATCGTATTTTAACAGGTTCTCACGGATACCATAGTTATTGTTCTCGATCTTCTGCTGTGCTTTCTCAATGGCAGAGGAAAGCATCTTATGCTCGATCTGCTCGCCCTCTGGAACACCCAATGCGTTAAACATATTCATCAGACGTTCAGAACCGAACAGTCTCATCAGATCATCTTCCAGGGACAGATAGAATCTGGACTCACCCGGATCTCCCTGACGACCAGAACGGCCTCGCAGCTGGTTATCAATACGTCTGGACTCATGACGCTCTGTACCGATGATCTTTAAGCCGCCGGCTGCCTTCGCATCGTCATCCAGCTTGATATCGGTACCACGGCCTGCCATGTTGGTCGCGATGGTAACGGCTCCTGCCTCGCCGGCATGGGCTACGATTTCTGCCTCGAGCTCATGGAACTTCGCATTTAAGACCTGATGCGGGATTCCCTCGCGGCGCAGCATTTTGCTGATCAGCTCAGAAGTCTCAATGGTGATGGTACCAACCAGAACCGGCTGGTTCACGGCATGTGCCTCTTTGACTTCCTCTACGACTGCGTGGAATTTCTCTTTTTTCGTCATGTATACGGCATCGTCCATATCCACACGGATGACCGGGCGGTTGGTCGGGATCTCGATAACGTCCATGCCGTAGATGTCACGGAACTCCTGCTCCTCGGTGAGGGCAGTACCGGTCATGCCGGCTTTTTTCTCGTATTTGTTAAAGAAGTTCTGGAACGTGATCGTTGCCAGAGTCTTACTCTCTCTTCTTACTTTTACGTGCTCTTTTGCCTCGATTGCCTGATGCAGACCATCGGAATAACGGCGCCCCGGCATGATACGGCCGGTGAACTCATCGACGATCAGAACCTCGTCGTCTTTGACTACGTAGTCCTTGTCGCGGTGCATCAGATAATTGGCACGCAGCGCCAGGATCACGTTGTGCTGGATCTCCAGGTTCTCCGGATCGGAGAGGTTCTCGATATGGAAGAAGTTCTCGACTTTCTTCACACCGTCATCGGTCAGGGTAACGAATTTGTCCTTCTCGTTGACGATGAAGTCTCCGGTCTCCTCGATCTCCTCGCCCATGATCGCGGTCATCTTGGTCATCTCGCCGCTTGCCTCGCCGCGCTGCATCTGGTGTGCCAGAATATCTGCGGTCTCGTACAGCTTGGTGGATTTGCTGCTCTGTCCGGAAATAATCAGAGGTGTTCTTGCCTCGTCGATCAGGACGGAGTCGACCTCGTCGATGATACAGTAAGCAAGCTCTCTCTGTACGAGCTGCTCTTTGTAGATCACCATGTTGTCACGCAGGTAATCGAAACCAAGTTCGTTGTTGGTGATGTAGGTGATGTCGCATGCATACTGCTGGCGGCGCTCATCGTTCTTCATATCGTTCAGAACGACACCGACGGTCAAACCGAGGAATCTGTGGACTTTGCCCATCCACTCAGCATCTCGGTTTGCCAGGTAATCGTTGACGGTAACGATGTGGACGCCGCGTCCGGTCAGTGCGTTCAGGTAAGCCGGAAGGGTGGAAACAAGGGTTTTTCCTTCACCGGTTTTCATCTCGGCGATACGGCCCTGATGGAGGATAATACCACCGATCAGCTGTACGCGGTGGTGTTCCATACCGAGGGAACGTTTTGCTGCCTCGCGGACGGTTGCGAATGCTTCCGGGAGAATGGAATCCAGGGATTCGCCTCCGTTGTAACGGTCTTTATATTCCTTTGTCTTGGCACGCAGCTCTTCATCGGTCAGCGCCTGCATGGTCGGGCGGAGAGCTTCGATTTTGTCTACGATTGGATAGATTCGTTTCAGCTCGCGCTCACTGTGCGTACCAAAAAGTTTTTCTGTGAATTTCATAGAATGTTTGCTCCTGCTTTCTCTATTAATTGCCATGTTAACATATGGTATTATTTTACCACTTCTGGCACAAGATAACAATGAATTTTTCGTAAACATTTGGTGCCGTTCCCCGGTTTTCCGCTGTTTTTACGGCTTTTCCCGGACTTTCCGGCCCTTTCCGCGAAAAAATCACCCTGTTTCACAGCTTTTCTAAGCTGGAAACAGGGTGACTGTTCATTCTTTATTTACTTTTCAGCACTCCGGCTCGATCAGACCGTAGGTGTTGTTCTTTCTCTTGTAAACGACGTTTACTTCGTCGGTCTCTGCATTGCGGAATACGAAGAAGGTGTGTCCAAGAAGTTCCATCTGTACGCAGGCATCTTCCGGATACATTGGTTTCATGCCGAATTTTTTCGTACGGATGATCTGGATGTCTTCGTCCTCCAGATAGTCATGCTCCAGATATTCTTTCTGGAAGTTTCCTGCTTCCTGCTGTTTGTCGGCAATTTTGTTTTTGTATTTGCGAAGCTGGCGTTCGATGACTTCCTCTACCAGATCGATGGATACGTACATATCGTTGCTTACCTGCTCGGAACGGATGATATTTCCTTTTACCGGAATGGTAACCTCAATTTTCTGTCTTTCTTTTTCTACACTTAAGGTTACAATGACATTTGTGTCAGGCGTAAAATATTTCTCCAGTTTGCCAAGTTTTTCATTGACCGCGGCTTTTAATCCCTCTGTCACGTCAATATTTTTTCCGCTGATGGTAATTTTCATTATGCCCAACCCCTTTGCTCTCAAATTTTACAGGTTTTTCACTTCCCCTGTAAGTAACTCTAATTATAGCAATAGTTGTCTCTATTTGCAATAGTATTTAGAAAATTCATGAATATTTTAGAGTTTTTTCTGTTACAGTTCACTTGTATCTTATTTTTGACAGATTTCATGCTCGCATGAAAATCTGTCGAGAATAAGATACAAAGGGAGCGCCTGGTTATGAGCAAAAGGAGCTGCGCAGCAGCGGAGAGCGCTGAAAGCGCGGTTTTGCGAATGGCGCGGGTGAACGTCCGTTTCCGCTTACCGGCGGCATACTGCCAGCACGTCTTCAAATTTCATGTTTCCGCCAAACAGATCCAGTGCGCTTCCGATCGTCACATCCACATGATCGTTCCCAACCTTTTTCAGCAGTTCCAGATCCGCAAAGTTTCCGACGCCGCCGGCATATGTAACAGGGAAATCTTTCATTTTCGCAAGTAATTCCACCAGTTCTGTCTCGATACCGGATGCTTTTCCTTCGACATCTACCGCGTGGATCAGAAATTCATCACAGTATTCCGTCAGATGATGTAGGAGCGGTTCCGTTACTTCTTCCTCTGTAAACTTTTGCCAGCGGTCCGTTACAATATAATATTTCCCGTTTCGTTTCCGGCAGCTTAAGTCCATGGTCAGCCGCTGTTTTCCAACAGTCGTTACCAGTTTTTCGAGATTTTCATAGAATACATGGCCATCCCGGAACACATACGATGTCACGATCACATGGCTTGCACCGGCCGTCAGAAATTCGCAGGCATTTTCCGCGTCGATACCGCCGCCAACCTGCAGTCCGCCCGGATACGTAGAAAGTGCCAGCAGCGCCTGCCGCTTTGTTTCCGGATAATATTCGGAATCTTTTTTGTTCAGAAGAATCACATGACCTCCGGTGATCCCTTTTTCTTCATATAACTGCGCATAGTAAGACGCATCCTGCTCCGAAACAAAATTTTCATTTGCCTGGTTTCCCTGATCTTTTAAGGATCCCCCAACAATCTGTTTTACTTTTCCATTGTGGATATCAATACATGGTCGAAATTTCATAAATAAAGTCCCCTGTCCCTTTCCTGTTCATCGAATGGATATCTGTAGTTAGCGATGATTCGGTTAAAAAATTTTTATCTCCCTCAAATTTCTCATATTATATCAAATTTCGGACTTCCTGTGTGCAAATTCACTCTTTTTTCACTAAAAAGCTCCCCTTGGATCTTTTGTTCGTGTGCATGACAGCAAAAAAATGCCGCAATCCGGATTTTTTCCCGAACTGCGGCATCCCATTATACTTTATCTTATGTTTTGTCCTATCCCGTGCTTATGCCTAGACTCATGTTTCAGTCTATCCTTGGGTTTATGCCTGGAATCATGTTTTCTACTCCTGTACCACAGAATAAGAATAGTCAGAAAGATTGACACGGATCACCGTTTCTTCTCCGGACGGTGTACCGTCCATTTTCACATCAACATGATCACCTTCGTAATGTACTTCATACGCCCAATAGTATCCCGGATAGAAACTTTCTACTTCATACAATTCATTTCCGTCTTTATCAATTGCGCCAAAATCCGGTCCATAGAAAGAGCAGTAATAAAGTGTTCCGTCCGGTCCGAAATCCGTTCCTGTCATGGAACCATGTGATGATGCACTGTGCCAGATTTCTTTTCCGTCCCGGAGGCGTACGGCATAAATAACTCCACAATGCGCATAATAATACCTGTCTTCATAAATTCCAATTTCTGTATTGGCTGTTATCTCCGCTGCCGGAGATTTTTCTGT